>Ga0208299_1000865_pt1 | contig 24960 bp, 29 predicted proteins | sample 15_taG_FD_184089 | JGI IMG/M metagenome (GOLD analysis project Ga0208299, IMG submission 184089) | Marine viral communities from the Subarctic Pacific Ocean - 15_ETSP_OMZ_AT15312 metaG (SPAdes) (version 2) | ecosystem: Environmental > Aquatic > Marine > Oceanic | place: Pacific Ocean | collected...
AAATGGTTATACAAAGTACGGATGTAGTTTACGGTCTTTGCGGAACAGCGAATGGCTGTCACGTTTGGATCAGTCTAGTTGATGCAATTAGTTAATAAGGAGGAATAATGGGCGATACAGTAGGAAGTCCTATCTACATAGGTGGAGATTCGGCCGCGGATGAATTTGTTAAGGATCATGCGGCAACAATGGATGGAACGCAAGTTATTGAATCCGCTGTGTTGGCAGGTCCAGTGACAATTGCAGGAACGATAACAGTAGAAGGTAATTTGGTAATAGTATAATGGGAACGATACAGATAGATGGTTCAACGCCAAAACTGACAATAGGAAATGCAACCGCAGAGGATGCAACTATTCTATTTGATGGAAATGCACAGGACTTCTATATAGCTCTTGATGATTCGGCAGACGACTTGCTGATTGGACTTGGTTCAACGGTTGGGACAACACCCATTATAGCGATAGATGAGAATAAACTCTCTACATTCAGTGGAGCAATAACGGTTGGAGTTGATAACACAGGACATGATGTAAAACTGTTCGGTGCAACCGCAGGTAGCTATTGGTTGTGGGATGAATCGGCAGACGGAGTTGTACAAGTAGGAACATTAACTGTTGGCGTTGATGATGCAGGGCATGATGTAAAATTATTTGGAAATGCTGCTGGCGCATACATGGAATGGGACGCAAGTGCAGACGAACTTAGAATTATGGGAGCATCTGCGGATGCTACTACCAGTACGGGTAAACTTCTTTTAGCTACATCTTTAACAGATATTAATGCGAATGACGTAATAGGAAAAATAGACTTCCAAGCTCCTCATGAAGGAGGAGGAACGGACGCTATTACGGTTGCTGCCTCTATTCGAGCTATTGCTCAAGCTACATTTAGTTCTTCTGTCAATGCGACAGATTTAATATTTTATACAGGACATTCAGAAGCAGCAGCAGAAAAGGTTAGGTTTACTTCTCAAAATGAAATAGGAATTGCAGGTGCCAACTATGGCACGGATGGTCAAGTATTGACTTCTGGTGGTGCAGGTGCTGCCGTTGCTTGGGAAGATGCGAGTGGAGCAGTAACAGCATTAAACAATGCAACAGCAAATGAATTAGTTACTGTTGGAAGTACAACAACTGAATTGGATGCGGAATCAGGTTTAACATACACAGACGGTGCACTTGTTATTGGAGGCACAACCCCTTCTCTGACAATCGGTGATGCAGGAGCGGAAGATACTAAACTAGTATTTGACGGAAATGCACAGGATTATCATATTGGATTGGATGATTCAGCGGATAGTTTAGTTATAGGGTTAGGTTCAGCATTAGGCACTACTACTCATATGTCTTTTGATGCTACAGGAGCAATACTTAAACCATTACAACCTGCTTTTCACGCTCATACAGCAGCAGCCCAGTCTTTTTCAAGTGGCAATAGTGATGTTGCTTTTGCGACAGAAATTTTTGACCAGAACGCAGATTATGCTACTCCGACATTTACAGCTCCAGTTGCAGGTCGTTATTTATTCACATATAATTTAATATTAACAACTGTTGCAGGAACACAGATTGAAGCAAAACTTTCCACTTCCAATGCAACTTTCACTAGAACATCAGGAACAGATAATAATGATGGAGATGGAGATTATACAATACATAACACAGTTTTTTGTCATATGGATGCGAGTGATACTGTTAAACTTATATTATATGTAAATGATACTAGCACAGGACAAAGTGCTACTGCTAGTTTTTTTAGTGGACATTTAGTGTGCTAATAATGACGAAACAATCAACCTTAAAGGAGGTATAAAATGGCTACACATACTAAAACAGTAAGTCTTACGGACGTACAACAAACAATACTATCGAATGATTTGTATAATGATACGGATAATGCAGGCATCGATACTTGGATTCAAAATGCAATCGATGGCAAGGTTAATAGCTGTTGGAAACGTATGCAAAGGGAGTGGACAACAAAACTGATGGATGATCCATCTTTTAACGACCCTATCCCGTCGAATCAGGAGGCTTTCGTAAACTTGGTCACGGCACGTCCGGACTATCAAAACCGTAAAGCAAGGGATGACGCATAATGTTCACAATAGATAAAAAAGAATATGATGAAACAAAACTGGACAACAAGGGGAAAATTGCCCTTAACAACGTTACTGTTTTGCTTAACGAGAAGAACGACCTGATGCACAGGTTGGAAAAAAACAAGATACTTTCTGAACACTATTCGGAAGTGTTGAAGAAGAATCTACCAAATGGGAAGGATAAATAGCCATGGCGAGCGAGATTAAAGTTGACACCATATCGGAAAAAACATCCGCAGGTGGAGTTACCATTGACGGTCTTTTAATCAAGGATGGTGGTATTAGTGGTGACGTTTCTTTAATTGGAACTACGCCAACATTTACCATTGGTGATGCAGGAGCGGAAGATGCAGCACTTGTCTTTGACGGAAATGCACAGGATTATTACATTGCTCTAGACGATTCAGCAGATGATTTACTCATAGGTCTAGGTTCAACAGTTGGAACAACTCCGGCAATAGCGATTGATGAGAACTTAAAAGTTAACATACCAGTCACTACAGCCTCTACGAGTGCTTCCACGGGAAGTCTTACAACAGGCGGAGGAATGGGTGTAGGTGCTGACTTATATGTCGGTGATGACACATACCTTATAACTGACTCAGCAGTTCTTGGATTTGGAGCGGATAAAGATACTCTTTTAACGCATACGGACGGGACAGGATTAACTTTAAACAGTACAAATAAACTTTGCTTTAATGACGCTTCGCAGTTTGTACAGGGTTCAAGTGCAACTGTTTTATCTATCGGTGCAACAGATGAAATAGATTTAACTGCTACGGCAGTAGACTTAAACGGAACATTGAATGTTAGTGGAGTGGCAACTTTTCAAGCAACTCCCGTTTTTCCAGATGGAAGTCTTGCTCTTGCAGATTTAGATATTGATGGTGGAACAGACATCGGTGCTGCAATCGTAGATGCTGACCTATTTATAATAGATGATGGAGCAGGTGGAACAAATAGAAAAACAGCAGCTTCAAGGCTTAAAACATATGTTGGTGGTGGAATTACTGCTGCTTCTCAATGGAGATTAACAACAAACTTTACAGGAGATTCTGTTATTGATTCTAATTTGGAAGCAGTTGATAGCACAGGACAAGGAGCTTTAGGCTCTGCTATGTCAGAATCATCAGGAATATTTACATTTCCTTCAACAGGATTTTGGTATGTTACTCTTCAAGTATGGTTTTATTTCGCTAGTGATGCGGGAGATGTTGGTTTTAATGATGGAAGAATTTGGGTTACAACAGATGATAGCACATATGTAGAAAATGCTCGTATGGGTCAATCAATTCAAACTGCTAGTGGAGGAAACAATAGTGCTACTGCCAGTACAATTATAGATGTTACAAGCACATCTAATGTCAAAGTTAAATTTGATGTAGATGTTGATAATTCAAGTGTACAAACAAGAGGAAATACTGGCTATACAACTACTGGAATGACATTCATAAGATTAGGAGATACATAAAATGGATATTAATGGCAGACCAGATAATTTAGAAGATTATTTAGTTACTGTGAGAACAGGTCAATGGTTTGGTTTCAATAATCTCAATGGAGATGAGGCAAACAAGACCTATGCAAATTTAATTGTTCACGATGGCGGAAGCAAACCGACTGAACAGGAATGCACTGATGGATTGACAGCATTGCAGACAACTTGGGATGATAAAATAGCTAAAAAAACAGCAGATGAAACTAGTGCTAATAATAAATTGAAAGCACTAGGATTAACTGATGATGAAATTAAAGCAATAAAAGGAATTAGTTAAATGGCAGAGATTAGAATAAACGCAACCGGAGGAGTCAAGTTTTATGATGCTGACGACTCGCATTACGCACAGATACTGGCGGGAACGATAACATCGAATGTGGATGCGTTGACTTTAGGTCATGCGTCTGCTGACTTTAATATTCCTGTAAAGGTTTTAGGCACAACGCCTACATTAACAATAGGTGATGCAGGTGCTGAAGATACGAAGATTGTATTCGATGGTAATGCACAAGATTTTTACATTGCCTTAGACGACAGTGCTGATGACTTATTGATTGGTTTGGGAAGTACAGTAGGCACAACTCCTGCGATAGCAATAGACGAGAATCTAAAAGTCAATATTCCAGTTACAACAGCCTCTACAAGTGCTTCTACAGGAAGTCTGACGACAGGTGGTGGAGCAGGAATTGGAGCAGACTTGTATGTTGGTGATGATACTTATTTAATAACTGACTCGGCTGTATTAGGTTTCGGTGCTGATAAAGATACTCTTTTAACACATACTGACGGAACAGGACTGACACTAAATTCAACAAATAAACTTTGCTTTAATGACGCTTCACAATTCGTGCAAGGGTCAAGTGCAACAGTATTATCTATTGGAGCAACTGACGAAATAGATTTAACGGCAACTGCTGTTGATTTAAATGGAACATTAAATGTTAGTGGCGTAGCAACTTTTCAAGCAACTCCTGTGTTTCCTGATGGCTCTTTAGCTTTAGCAGATTTAGATATTGATGGAGGCACTGACATAGGAGCGGCAATTGTAGATGCAGATTTATTTATTGTCGATGACGGAGCAGGAGGCACAAACAGGAAAGTAACGGCTTCAAGAATTAAGACATATGCAGGATTTACGGCTGCTAGCATTACTGGAGGAACGGATTATGGAAATATTCCACCGGCAACGGGCGATTCCATTATTATGCATGATACTTCAGCAAGTGCATTGAGAGAAATCACGATTGCTAATTTAGGAAATACTCCTGCGTTTTCAGCTTATGATGGCGGAGCAGATAGTGTAGATAGTGCAACGTGGACAAAAGGACAGTTTTCTGGAGAGCATTATGATACTCATAGTGCCTTTGATAGCACCACAAATTACAGGTTCACTGTCCCAACAGGGTGTGGAGGAAACTATATATTCAGCTATGCAGCTTCAGTTTTAAATTTGGCTGATGCAAAAGTTCATCAAATGCATTTATATATAAATGGTTCAGTTGCGTTAAATTCTAACACAATGCTTTCTGCCCACAATTCACACACAAAGAAAACTGCCATTCGTGGTTCGTGTATGATATCGCTTGATGAGGATGATTATGTCGAATTGTTCCATTACCATAATCACGGTTCTGCTATTGATACTTTATCGGAAAGAATGCATTTTTCCGGATTTAGATTGGTAGGTTCATAATGGCAAGTTTATCAATTCAAGTTAAATTATATTTGGAGGCAAACGGAAAGGATGCTTCTTTATTAGATGAAAGTGAAATAATTACTATACGAGATGACAGGATTGCAGGAGTTTCAAATCCATATATTGATGTTTGGAATGTTCCCGGCTTGGCACAGCCCACAGCAGAGCAATTGGCTTCCTATGAAGCACAGGCAGTGACAAAAGAAGCAAATGAAGTAGTGCGGCATACTCGTAAAGAAGCTTATGGTTATATAGGAGATCAACTGGATGAAATTTTTAGGGATATTGATGCGTGGAAAGCACGTATACAAGCGATTAAAGATTCCAATCCAAAAAGTTAAATGCTACTAGGACACACAACATTCGCCGAACAGGCCTTTCAGGATGCAAGGCTGGATGCGGTGCATAACATCGAGTTCGCGGAAACGGGATTCGGTCTGACGTTTACAATCGGAACGGAAACAGTTACTGGAACGGCAGTTGTATCACCGGACGGATCATCAGCATCATTTAGTATTGGTGATGAAACAGCATTCGGAGAAGCGTTCCAAAATCTGATTACATTTAGCACGGGAGATTTAGCTCTTACTATTTGGAATGAAACGGACGACAGTGAAACATCAACATGGACATTAGTGGATCCTGGATCCACGGACTAGGAGACAAGTATGGCAGATGATGCCAGTATAACATTGAGCGCAACGATACTGCCGGATGAGATTTCAAAGACCATCAGCGGCTCCATGACGGTGAGTCCTGATGATACGAATGACAAATGGTATTACAAGTTAACGGCGTGCACAACAACAAGCACGGATTTAATTGCTGGATATTTTACGGACTATACAGCAGTGGATGATGACACGGCGCCAACGGCGATTACGACAAGTGATAAGGTAAAATTTTTATTTGTCAAAAATACTAGCACGGCGGACGGTGTTGTGTTATGCTTCGATGCAGGTACGGCGGCTTATAACTTGGCTGACGGTGTATTCATTGGACCAGAACAATCATGGTTTGGACGATTGCCGAATACAACAGTAGGAAATTTACACGCTATATCATCGGACATTGGTGATGCGGGCGATGCAACAGCAAATTTAATTGTGGCGGCCTTAATAGACGACGTGGCATAAGGAGGAATAAATGGCTTCGACATATTCAAGTATTCTTAATCTTGAGCTCCAGACAACGGGAGAAAACTCGGGAACTTGGGGTACAATAACAAATAACAACCTGCAAAAGCTGGAATCAGCGATCAAGGGATATGTCTCGGTAGCAATAGCGAGCACATCAGATTCCTTGACAGCATCAGACGGTTCAACGACCGATGAGCAAAGCAATGCACTTATAAAACTGACAGGCACGCTCACGGGCAATACGACGATGCAGTGCGAAGCAGTGGAGAACTGGTACATTGTCGATAATGCGGCAACCATGGGCACCTATACTTTAGGATTCAAGCCAGCAGGCGGAACAGCGGCCTCTCTTGTTGCATCATCAAAACACTTACTGTACACGGACGGATCAACAATGTTCGATGTTCTGGATGATTGTGGGAATGTCACGGTCAATGGAACATTGGATGTAGCGGGCGCTGTTAATTTAAATGGAGGAGCTTTTGTTTTCAACGAAGCATCGGCGGATGTAGATTTCAGGATTGAATCAAATGGTAATGCCAATGCAATCTTTGTTGATGGAGGCAATGACCGTGTAGGAATTATGAATGCCAGTCCATCCGTTCCCTTGGATGTAACAGGAGCGGCAAAAATATCAGGTGCCGTTGATTTGGATGGCGGTGACTTTACATGGAATGATTCATCAGCGAATGATCTTGACTTCAGGTGCGAAACAGCCGCATTGGATGATGCGTTCTTTATTGATGGATCGGCGAACAAAGTTGGTTTTGGATGTCAAGATCCAGCAGATGCAATGGTCGAGATTAATCAATCAAGTACAACAGGCGCCATTGCTTGTTTGTCACTCGATCAGGATGATGTCGATCAGGAATTTATTTATTTCGAAGGAACAAGCGCATCGGATCAATCATCAAGCATTACAACAGATACAAGCGTGGGATCATTGACAGGACATATTCGTGTAAATATTAATGGAACGGATTATTGGATACCATTCTACGCGACTAATTAGGAGGCTGAATGCCGTTAACAAAACTGCAAATAGCGCCTGGAATCGATAAGCAAAATACAGAATACGGCGCCGAGGGAAAATGGGTGGATAGTGACAATGTCCGCTTTCGCTATGGACAGCCGGAAAAGATCGGTGGCTGGGCAAAAGTTTCAAGTGATGCTCTTCTAGGAGCAACGCGTGCCGTTTTGACATGGTCTAACCTCAGTGGCATTAACTATGCCATGTACGGAACCAACAAGAAACTCTATGCCTATTCAGAAGGAAGCTACGGTGATGTTACACCATCACGCGGAACAGGGTCTATCACACAATTTGAAACAACAAATGCATCAACGACTGTTACTGTAACGGACGCTTCACACGGTGCTTTGGTTGGTGACCATGTCACTATCTCAAGTGTCAGTGCCGATGTTGGCGGAATCACGCAAGCTAATTTACAGAATGAATTTGAAATACAAACGGTGGCTAGCAGTAGTACCTATACAATCGTTTCACCCGCGGCGGCGTCATCGTCGACAACAGGTGCAACGGCAACAGCGACCTATAATATAAATTCCGGATCAGCGACATCTATTTATGGATATGGATGGGGTGCTGGCGTGTGGAATGTATCTACGTGGAATTCATCACGGGAAGGTCTTACAGGCGCGGAAGGCGTGCTACTACAATCAGCCAAATGGTCACTCGATAACTGGGGTGAGGATGTTCTGGTACAAAAGTTTGATGGCGGACTGTATTATTGGGATACATCGGCTGGACTTTCCAGCAATGCGGCGGCAACAACGAATGTATCAGCAGGACCAACAAAATCCAGGTTCATGCTGGTCTCGGGCGATGACCGCCATGTCATTTGCCTTGGAACGGAAACAACCATAGCGGACACATCAACACAGGATAATATGTTTGTCAGGTGGTCCCATCAGGAAACAACAAATACATGGACACCAACAGCAACAAATACAGCCGGTACACACCGACTGACAGCAGGCAACCAAATCAACATGGCGGTTAGAAGCAGAGGCGCCATCTTAATTTGGACCGATACGGCTTTGTACCAGATGCAGTTCATTGGCGCTCCTTTCACTTTTGGATTTAAATTGCTTGGCTCCAACTGCGGAGCCGTTGGCATCAACTCCGCAATTGATATCAGCGGCACGTCGTTCTGGATGGGAATTGATTCCTTCTTCATGTTCGATGGCGCGGTGAAAAAACTGCCGTGCACCGTGCAGGATTATGTCTTTGATGACATTAATCCCAATGCGCTCGGCGATGTTTATTGCGCGGCGAACACGGACTTCAATGAAGTCATGTGGTTTTATCCAACAGAAGACTCCTTGCAAGTCGACAGGCACGTCACTTATAATTATGCGGAGAATTTGTGGTACACAGGATCACTGGCGAGAAGCTCTTGGGCGGACAGGGATGTGTATTCCAATCCGTATGCAACCGAATTTGACTCGGACGACACGACAGCAACCATTTCAACAATCTACGGCAATAAAGCAGGACGCACGTTTGTCTATGCGCAGGAGAAAGGCGTTAATGCGTCAGGATCGGCGATGACCGCCTACATTGAATCCGGCGACATTGACATTGGTGACGGCGATCAGTTTATGTCCGTTTCCCGTTTCATTCCAGACTTTAAGGATCAAACAGGAAATGTGGATGTGACCGTCAAGACGCGTCCCTATCCAGCAGGAACACAAACAAGCCATGGCTCGTATGCCATTTCAACAAGCACCACGAAACAAGATACACGGATCAGGGGCCGACAGGTTGCTATTCGTGTTGCAAGCGATGCGGTTGATGAGGACTGGCGCTATGGAACATTGCGTTTGGATATGAAACCAGACGGACTGCGAGGAGGATAAATGGCAAAAATTACTGTTCCTATATTACCGCAGGCAAGAGAACAATACGATCAATCGCAACTCAATCAATTGATTGCGACACTCGAGCAAATGATCTTTATATTGAACAACACCTATACACCTGTCACGTTAGGTGATGAGGAAGAACAACGAGCATGGTTCTTATCAGCATAAATGGCAACAGCATACGTCAACTACAAAGCTATCATTACGACAAGCGAACTGACAACCTTATATACGGTTGGCTCCGAGACAACGGCAATTATCAAGTCACTGCGCATCACAAACGTGGATGAGGAAAATGATTGCAAGATTAGGGCCTTTGTCGTGGATACCGATAGCGTGAGCTATACTTTAGAGACGAATAGGAATGTTCAAAAAGGAACATCGGAGGAGCTGTTCAACAGCTATTCTTTTTCAACGTCCCCTGTCGTACTGAAGGAATCGGAAGTACTGAAACTACAGGCGGAGAATGGCGGCGATTTACATGCTATTCTAAGCGTTCTGGAGATATCATAATGCCGGAAAAACTAAAAACTAATTGCAAAAGGATGGGAAAATGAGTATAAAAGATGAAACCGTATTAGCAGGAAAGAAAACACCTAAAGTCATTCCGGTCGAAACAAAAACGACCGTTTCTAATGCGCAAACAGGAAAAGAATACGCCGACGAGAACGAAGCGAAGGCGGACGTCGATAACCCTGCAACAGACACAACAGAAAACGACATTCGACGCGATGTTGCGATCACAGTGAATCAACTTGATATTTTTGGAGAGGTAAAATATTAATGCAGGGCCTAGAGTCACTTAATCAATTTCAGAAATTTGTATCATCTTTAGGTGGTCTTGGCCGCTTTGAGGATACGTACATGATCCACGCAGCAGAAGGCGAGACCGTTGTTCCAATGGAGGTTTTGGACAGGAACCCTGTATTGAAAAAACGGTTATTCAAGAGCATGAAGGCGCTTGGCATTGATCCAGGCCGCTATATTGTTGGAAACGATCTCAATTCACTTAATCCCGTAACCGGGCAACCGGAATTCTTTTTCAAGAAAATTGTTAAAAGATTAAAAAAAGCGGCAGGCGATATCGCAGGATACGCCGCGCCGATTGCCGGAGCCATGTATGGGCCGGGAGTCGGAGCCGCAGTGGGAGCCGGACTTGGCGCATTCAAGAGAGAGAACCCTGGCGATCCAAGCCAATGGGCGCAAATGGGAATGCTTGGTGGCGCTTCCGGTATTGCAGCGAATCTTGCAGGAGGAGCAAAAGGAATGGATATTCTTAAAGGTAGAGGCATACAAGGAGCTGGTGGTCTTGAACAATTTTTAAAAGGTAGAGCTGCTGATCCTGGAAATATTACTGGCGCAAGAAGCGCAACACAAGGTGCACTTGGATTTGGTGGTGACTGGGGTGGAGGTCGTGTTGGCGACGTTTTTGATAAAACTCTAGGTACTTTTAAAAGTGTGGTACCTAGCAGCACAGATGATGGAGATGGTAAATTCGGTGGTTTTGATTTGAAAAAATTGGCAATTATGTTTGGACTGGGAACCGCGGGACTTGGTTTCTTGATAGATAAAACAACATCAGATGAAGATATTAGAATTGATCGAAACTTAATTAATCAGGCAAAACAAGTGGATGCTTCTTTTGCTAATATTTTAGAACCAGCAACAACAGATCTTAGCTATGCTAGTGCTCTTACACCATATCAAGCAGCGGATGGCGGAATTGTTGGCTATGAATCTGGCGGATCAACAGATAGATACATATTATTTAAAGGTTCTTTGCGACCATTAGATCCAATGCCGGCAACAGCAGCAAAATTAAAAGAATTAGGTGATCGTGATTATAAACAAGGAACACATTATGACATAGTTCCCTTAAAGATTATTTTAGATCAAAAAAAAGATGGTGGAATTATGGATTTACGCGGTGGAGGATTTTCACAAGGACCCGGAACAGGAACAAGCGATTCCATTCCGGCAATGCTAAGCGACGGAGAATTTGTCATGACGGCGGACGCAGTCAGGGGTGCAGGCGGAGGAGACCGTCGCGAAGGCGCAAGAAAAATGTACGAAGCAATGGATAGATTGGAGGCGAGAGTCTAATGGCAGTACAAGAAAAAATACAAACAGTTGGTGCTCCTGGTTATATAAGCGATAGGCAACAGCAACTACTGAACACAATGTTCGGTACACAGGGAGCGCCAGGCGGTTTGCTTGGACAGCCTCTATCGGTACCAGGACAGCAGGTCGTAGGATTCACGCCAACACAACAGGCGGGAATGCAACTGGCGGGACAAGGCATTGGCGCCTACCAGCCATATTTGGACGCGGCGACAGCGGGAATGACCGCGGGCCTTGGAACAATAGGAGCTGGAGCACAAACTCTGGCCGGAGCCCAGTACGAGCCGACAGCGGAACGTATGGCACAGTTCATGGATCCATACCAACAACAAGTTACACAAGAAGCTCTAAGAGAATATGACAGGCAAGCACAAATGGCTCAAAATCAATTGGGTGGCCAAGCCGTTCAAGCGGGTGCCTTTGGCGGATCCAGATTTGGATTACAGCAATCAGAACTTTCAAGAAATTTAGCGGACATGAAATCAAGGCGAATCTTTGAGGACTTGTCCAGGAACTATCAGCAAGCAATGCAGGCAAGCCAATCAGCCAATCAGCAGCGCGCTCAAGCGGGCCAGGTATTCGGCCAGCTTGGACAGGCGACACAAGGTGTTGCCGGTGCGATGGCAGGTCTTGGTCAACAACGACAAGCGATGGGACAATCTGATGTCGGTCAACTGATGGGCATAGGCGGATTGCAACAGCAACTACAACAGCAAGGATTTGATGTTGGACGACAAAACGTCTTGCAGGCGCAAGCAGAGCCATTCAGGCGACTCTCTTACGGACAGCAAATGCTTCAAGGATTAACACCAGGAGCAGGAACAACACAGCAAACCTTGGCACCAATGCCGACAACCAACCCGTACCTGCAAGCAGCAGGAGCGATGACGGGCTTGGCAACAGGACTTGGAAGCTTAATGAAAAGATAATGAGCGTACTTAAAAGAAAAATGTTTGGAGGAGGCTACGCGCACCGCGGAACGGGGATCACGTCTGGTCTCGTTCCGCATTATGAGCATGGTGGCTATCACGCGGGCGATGAAGTCAGACCATTATATGAAGAATATTTTAAGATAATGAAAGACATTAAAACACCAAGTAAGCCGTTTGATCGTTTCCAAGCAAACGTTCCAGCTCTTCTAGCTTTATCATCAGGACTCATGTCCGGCAAATCACTTCAAGGTGGTTGGGGCGGCGCTTTCGACATCTTAGGTCAGTCCTTAGGTGCGGCAACACCTCTTTTTGCTGAAGCAGCAAAACAAAAGCAAGCATACAAGCAACAACAAGTACAATCAGAAGATGCCATGAAGCTTAAAGCATTGGATATGGCCTATGATGATCTTGCTGCACAAAGAAAATCAACAAAAGATTTTAGTTCTAAAAAGTATGAAGTAAAAATAAAGGGTGATGAAACTGGAGAAACAAAGGTTGTAACTGAATTCTTTAATAAGAGTGATCCAACGCAAACCTACTATATGTTGGAAGGCAAAGCAATAAAAGCTGATACATTTGATATCTTAGGCACACTCGGCGCCTACGATACAAGCAAGAAACAAAACTTTGTGGAACAAGACTATCAAGTTACATTGAATGATGACTCTCAAGTAACACTGACAAAAATAACAGATAAAACAACTGATGCGCCAGGAAAATGGTATGACGCAAATGGTGTAGCATTTAATTCAGAAGATATTAAATCAATTCAGGGAACTGTTGGTACAGCTAGTACAAGCACGGGCCCTAAAAAACGTACACCAACGACTGATACATATTACGCTTCAAATCCGAAATGGAAAGAAGGCGATGATATTACTGATAAGTATTTTCAACTGGCTACTAAAATTGATGAAGATAATAATATCACTGTTAAAGATCCAAACACAAAACAATACATTAGTGAAGACGAATTTACTACCAGATATGGTACTGTTCCAGTTAGTGATCAACCACTTGACTGGAAGCCACGAATTGAAGCTGGCATAGAAGTTGCTGGTGATACAAAAGACGACATAAAAGCTAAAAAAGTCTACAGCGATAGATTCAAAATATTATATCCAGAGTATGAGGATCTAACTGAAGCTGATTTAGATTATTTATTAACAGCATTCCCTCCAGGTTCCGATTTCATTAAGAGTTTCATGACGGGGCAAACAAATGAACTTGACCAGGAATTATATAATATTAAAAAACGAATAGATGCTAATAAAAAAGTAGCACTGAATGAAAGCCAATCAACTGTGTCCGCTAGTGGTGTACCAAAAGACGCTATTGATATGTACTATAATCTTGATCCTGATTCACCGGATTATGCAACACGAAAACCGTTCTTTGTTCAAAAATACAATCAAACACCTATGATTTCTGCTGCTGATATTAAAGCGATAACAGGATCATTAGAAAATTTAAAAGATTTAAGTATAATTGAAAAAAGAGTAGATGAAGCAATTCCAGTTATAGGTAAACCGGCTGCATGGTTTGCAGAAACATTTGGTATTAACCTTGGATTAGCAGAATTCATGACTGGTAAGCGTGGCTTGGAGGCAAGCGCTATCGAACAATTAGTAAGTGGTGTTCCTTCAAACTTTGATGCAAAAAGAATTATTGATACAATACCGCAAGAGGGTTTATCACCGGCAACCAACAGAATTAGAATTAAACGTTTAAAACAAATCTTTGGCGATATTATCTTGAATAATATTAAATTCAATATTCAATTAGGAAAACGTGTTCCAGCGGATATGATTATGTTGGCAAAAGAAATAGGCGATCCTAAAAAAATTGATATGATATTGCGCGGTGAAGTAGATCAGGAAAAAGTAACTTACATGAATAACATTGCCGCAGCCGTACCAGGATTTGATAAGGCTGGATACATTGATAAATTCGGTGATCCATTATCAAGGTCTTTGAGTCTTTTAGCGGCAACCGATACATCATTAAATACACCTTTAAGTGAGCAAGAAAAAGAAACGCTAAAAGAGCGTATATTAAATCTTCCTAAACTTATAACTGGAAAAGATTAATGGCTGAAAAAGAATTAAATTTAGATGATTTTAAGCCGGAAGAGCAACGCTATCTCTATGACCTGTATGAAGATTTAACAACAGCTTGGGAAGAAGGTGATTATGAAACAGCAGACATAAAATCTAGAGCAATTCAATCATTTATGATTTCACAAGAAACGGTGCCAGAGAAATTTGGTAAAGCTTTTGAGTCTACTGTGCAAGGATTATGGAAGGGCTCGTCTATCCTTACAGGACTTCCTGTTGATATCACTAATGTAGTTTTAGCGATGGGTGAAAAAGGCGTTAGAAAAGTAATGAACGAAATTGGATTTGAAGTGGAGCCTAATAATAAAATTATAAGTGACAAACCTTTTCTTGGCGGAAAACAGGTAGAAGAATTATTAAATAAAGTAGGCATTGAAACCAATTATGATAAAACAAGATTTTTAACAGCCATAACAGGACGTATTGCAGAAGAAGTAGGTCTGAATATTCCTTTAATGGGTCTTACGTTGTATGGCGCAACGCCAGCCAACATGGCAAAACTTGCTGCTTTTGAAACAAGTGCTGCAATAGCGGCGGGTACTGGTGCTTATTATGGTCAGCAATTAGATAAAAGGACAGATATTAAATATCCTGGAACCAATATCCCTGTTAATTTAGAAGCATGGGGGCAGGCTCTTGGTTATTTATCACCTCTTACCATTTCTTCTACATATAAATTACTGGATAAAATGACAGGATTAAATCAAGCGATTGGTACATTGAATCCATTTAAAACATATTCTGTTGCAACAAAGCAAGCAGCAAACATTTTATTTTCTAGAATGAATGAGGATCAAATTACTAAATTACTCACAGACCTAGAGAAAAAAAACATGAGTAAGGAAGCTATTGAAAAAAAATATGGGTTATCGGATGATGAGACAGCATTAATATTTGGCGAGTCTGTAAATCAAACTATGTTCCCCAGAACACTTGATGAAATTTTAGGAGGAGACGATTTAGCTATATTAAAAAAACAAATAATGGACAGTCCGGACGGGATTGACTTAATACAAGCATTAGATGCGTATAAATTAACACGTATGCATCATTTAGAAAATACCCTACGAAAAAAAATAACACCGGAAGATTATTTAGCGGTTAAAAAAGGCGACGTTATACCAGGAAGCGTAAGTCTTGCTATTGAAAATCGTATTGCCGGGATTAATGAATTTGTTTCAGGACGTATCGCTCTGGCGGAACAAATGGCGGCTGAAAAAATGGCAATCATTGGACCAAATATATCACGTTCCCAAGCGACAAAAATTTTACGAACAGAATTAGAAGAAGGTTTATCTGATATGCAACGAATGGAAAAACAACTATGGGGAAAAGTTGTTGATGATGTTGATGCTGGCAGCATAGGCGATAAGGCGATGGAGATTTTACAAAGTCAATTTAAAACAACTCCAAAAAATTCTATTCCTCCTATCTTAAAAAAATTGGCAGGGGATGAGCGTCAAGCCGCTGCGGGAATGATTGAACAGGCGGATGATTTACCAGTAGGATTGTTGGATAATGAAAAACAAAGTGTGAATGAACTTTTAAATTTAAAATCTTTAGTGCATGATGAAATTAGAAAAGCAGTGAAAATGGGAACTAAAGAGGGAGATACATTAGCAGCAAACTATAAATCATTATTGGATGAAGTTAATGACACATTGCTTAGTGGAGTGCCAGAAAAAAGTATTGAAGCGGCAGAATCAGCTTTAAGTTACACGAATACGCTTCAAAAAGATATTTATGAAAGTTCAATTGGAAATTTATTGGAATACAATACAACCAAAGGTAATCCAAGTATTATTAACGCTAAAAAATTTGAAGAGTTAGTAAGTAAAGGTGAAGCCGGTGGTATAACAAGTGCTGATTTTTTAAATGTATTAAACGGAGAAAGTGCTGGACTACAAGCAAAAATAAAAGACGATGTGGCACGGTTAATTGATCCACGTACAGAAAAACTTCCTGCTGTTGCTTTGGAAAAATATATAAGAAATAATGAAGAGATTATTAATCAATTTCCTGATTTAAAAAAACAATTACTCGATGCAGATCAAGCAAAAATTCTGGTAGAAGATCGCTTGGCCTTACACGCAAAAACAGAGAAAGATTTAGCAAACTACCGAGCAAACACTTTATTATCGGATAGTCAGTTGGGATTATCAAATAATACTATTATTAAGAATGTATTCGGTAGAGGAAACGCTGAAGATAAATTACAGGCAGTTGATAATATTGTTACTATTTTAAATAAGGGCGATGACAGTGGATTGGCCCTGCAAGGATTTCAAGATGCTGTTACAGATCATATATTCAATACAATTAAGCCTGTTGGGAAAACTGGCAAAAAAACATTGGATTTAAAAACAGCAACTAATTTCATTAATGATAACACGGAATTATTAGTGAAATTATATGGTGATGACGGCGCTAGAATGTGGCAAGAATTTAGTGATACATTAGTGGCTGTGGAGCCTGCTCTTATTAGTGGAAATGTTGGTAGGTTAGCAGCGTTTGATAAGAATAATATTTTTATATCAGCTATTGGTCGTATTACTGGTGCCAAAGCAGGTGCGATGGGTCTTGGACCTCCTCTTGTTTTAGCCGGTCTTGGTGGTCGTTTAGCTAATAAAGTATTGGGAACATCGACGGAAAAAGAAACAATGCGTATCTTAGCGAAAGCATTCCGTGATCCAGATTTTGCGGCTAATCTTATTAGACCAGTTAATGAGAAAGTACAAGGGGAAATAGCAGAGAGATTAAATCGATTTATTAAGGATGATAATGCTGTATTAACAACAACTATTCGTGTTGGAACGGAATCATTCAAGGAGTCAGGGGAAAGATTAACAGAAGATGAAGAGGAAGAAGTACCAGTGTCCGAGAATACTATAAGTCCAGCATCCGATAGATTTGCTGGTGCTAACATGTTTGGTCCAGTTGGAATGGGCGGAGAACCAAGCACCGCGGCTCTTGGAAAAGAACTTTTTGGCAATGATCCAAGAGAAATCACATTCGCCAATCAAGGAGGAATCATGAGCACGAACAAAGCATTCCAGAGGGTAGCGTAATGGCTCGAATGAGACGTAAATTTGCAGATAGACCTAGTGGACAGGCAGTTGATACTGCTACTAGAGGGACGGCGGAAGATAGAGGTGGTCAAGGACTGCATCGCGATGAAGGTAGAGATAAGCAACAAGAAGCTATTGACAGAAAAAACAAAGCCAGAATAGCGCAAATGGAAGCTGATAAAAAGGCTGCGGCTAAAGTTAAAAAAACTAAAATTTCTGAAAAAATAAAAACAGGAATTGAGACAGTAAAGGATGTTGGTAAAAAAGTTAAACCGACACTTCAAAAGTTTTTATATGGCCAAGAGGCCGCGCCAGGTGTTGTAAAAGAAGACTATAAAAAAACAGGCCAACACAAGCTTCGCTCGCAGTTTGATTATTTAAGCGATAAATACGGAGAGGGCTTTACAAAGATTAATCCAAAGACAGGAAAAATGTCATCACAGGCTCAAGTATTATCGGATTATCTCTCCGGTGTTCCCGTTGAACGAGGCGGGGGCCTTGGAGCAAGGGATCCTAGTTATGGTGGTGGAGACTTTGATATGGAAGGTCTTACACAAGCGGAGTTAGCTGAAGCAGAAGCACGAAGACAAGATTTATTAACTAAAGTTGCTTCGGGAATGTATACTCAAAATACATTAGCAGATATATTCAGAGATCAAACTCAAGCTGACATAGGAAAAGGCTTATCAGAAGATCAATGGTTTAATTTCAGGCAACAGCTCATGGCTGCCGATCCAAGCCTAGGTAATCAAGCATACAAAGCTGCGCTTCCTTTTGCAAGCGGAAGTGCGCTTCAAGGAGTAATGAGTCTTGCACCTGGAATGGGACCACTTAAAGCTATTGCGAAAGGTGTAGGATCATTCGCAAAACCAGCATTAGATATTGCTCAACCTGCAATTTCAGCAATTAAAAAACCGTTTCAAGGAATATCTGATTGGTTTAAATTTAATCCACCGGCTGAGGCATATACTAACATAGGAACACCATTTGCAGCGGCACCTTCAGTTCGCCCCGACATTGACAGAGGAGGCGTGATCGACGCGGCGCAATCCGTTGTGAATCAAGGATTTCCTGATGTTAATAACAATAGTATCGATGACCGTACAGAAGCTTCTATGACACAAGCAGCAGTAGCACCAAGCGCATGGAATCAAAGCTTTCAAGTTGGACCTATGCTACCGCATCCAATAACTCTACCTAGTGTTTACCCTCAAACAGATATTGCAGCATCCCAGGCGGCTGGGTATGATATTCCAATAGGCGGAGGACAAGATCCTAATCTTCAGGATTGGTACAAAAATCTAGGAATAATGCAAAACGTTTATAGTTAACATGGCGGATTGGGAAAAGGATATTGGAATGCTGAAGACGGATGTCAAGTACATCCGCGAGGACATCGGCGTCATGCAAAAGCAGATACGGGACTTGAACAAGACAAGTCACATGGGAGTTGGCGGCATCAAGGTCTTCCTTCTTATTGGAGGAATTTTGGCAGCCATCTGGACATTTGTCAAGCTGACAGACTAGGATGAAAATTGAAAATAATATTCATCATGATGATTGTATCGATCCTATCGGGATGCTACGACATGAAGACACTCAGCGTTAAACCATCAACGACGACGGTCACGTACGGAAAAGATAGTGCGACGGCTGAAAAGGATGCCAAGAATGATGTCCTGACAGACACGGAAAAGACGTCCTGGACAATCAAGCAAGTATTTAAATGGGAGTAACTAATGGAACGAATGATTATCTCAATTATTGCAGCAGCCCTTCTAGGGCTCGGCGCATGGAACCTGAACCAGACTTTCAACCTCTCCATTGAAATAGAAAGCATCAAGGGAAAGATTGAAGTTGTTGAAAAAGGAATGAAGCAGCTCAGGAACATGATTGCCAAAGACCGACAAAAAGATAAAAAAAAGAAAAAAGATAAATGAAATTTACACTGACAAACTTAGTATTATTGCTAATGCTGATAACAATGGTTGTTATATCAAGGCCTCTCATGGCGGATGATACGAATACCCAGACGAACACGAGCGGCAGCAATACAAACATAACAGGTGGATATGAAAGCACTTCCGAGACTACTTATGCAGATGGCTCAACCAACACGACGACAACGAACAATGACTCTACAAGCACGACCAATAACAAGTCCACTGTTCCCCCTCCTTCGGCCAATTCACCAAGTTACTCCAGCATGTCTCAAGATGTGTGTAGCATGGGTGTTAGCGGGTCCGTTACTACTGGTCTTGTTGGCATATCTGGCGGCAAGCATTTTGTAGACGAGAACTGTGAGCGCATTAAGCTTGCAAAGGTGCTACAGGATTTTGGCATGAAAGTGGCAAGCGTTGCAATATTATGTCAGGATCGACGCGTCTTTGAAGCAATGAATTCCGCAGGAACACCGTGTCCTTTCCAAGGAAAAATTGGAAAAGATGCACAAGCAATGTGGGAAAAATATTCGGAGCTAAGACCAGATTATGAGAACCATGTAGAGCGAACTAAAATTATTGAAAATATTGATGCGGAGATATTAGCACAACAATTAAAAGCGGAAGAGGAAGAAGCTGCACGAATTGCAGCGGAAGAAGCAAAGAAAGCAGAAGAGGAAGCGTTGAAAAAAGCAGAAGAGGAAGCAAAATTAAATGAAGAAGTTATTATTATTATTGACTCTGATCCTATTGTCATCGACCGCGATTAGTGAAACAGTAACCACTGATAATCTCTTAAGCAACTCGACTTTTGGAACAGGGACCACGTATTCCGATACAGGGTGGACTATTACTGGATATGACAGTTCCCATAATTACACAAGCTCTGCTGGTGGTAATGATCCAGGCGGTGCTGTAGCGTCCGGCAAGGACACAAATATCGAGCAGACTGTAAGCTCTATTAAAACGGCCGCTGGAATGACGGTCAATGAGGTCAGAAAAGGTTGGTCATCAACCATGTCAACCGACATTTGGTACTGGAATTCCCAGAACAATACAACAACTCTCAAGCAAACAATCACGGACAATGAAGGAAACGTCAGCACACAGCAGCGTGTCATCGCGGATACAGGATGCGGCGGCATCAACTGCGGACAATATACCAATTACACCGATACCCACATTCAAGGAACCAACACAAAGGATGATTTCAGCATCAAGGTAGGAGTAGCAAACTCCAACAGCTTGTCCGGGCACTACGGACCAGACATTGATGATATACAATTAAAGATTGCATACACGGACGTTCCGCCCATTGAAGAAGATACGCAAGAAGAGCTTGATGAAATTACCGAAGACATTGATGAGGTTATTGAAGACATAGAAGATAATATAGACTGGGAAGAAACTTGGACATTCGAGGAAGAATATGCATGGGAAGAGGATTTCTATTTTGAAGAAGAATTCGATACAGTGTGGGAAGAATTCGATACAGTGTGGGAAGAATATGAAATGGAATTTGATGATGACATATATTTTGAAATGGAAGAAGAGTTTGTTGAGTTTGAAGAATTTGAAGAAATTGGAATGCCGGAGATATTTGAAGAATTTGAAACCGTCATGATGCCAGAAGATACATTTGAAGATATGTACATGGAAGAATTTGAAGAGTTCGAAGAATTTGAAGATGCATGGGAAATGGAACCGGAGATGACAGAGATGGATACATTCTTCAATGAAATAACGGACGATGAATGGGAAGAGTTTGAGACAATGTCCGAGGATGAATTTACTGAATTTCTAGAAGAAGAGTTTCCAGAAGAGTTTGCTGAAATACAAGAAGAAATGGAAATGGAAGAAGCACCAGTGGAAGAGGAAATGATACTTGAGGAAGAAGAAGTCGCAATGATGGAAGAAATGGAAGAACCAGAGGAAATGGAAGAGCCAACAGAAGAAGTTATGGAAGAGCCGGAAGAAATGACGGAAGATGAGCCAACTGAAACGGAGGTTACCGATGAACCTGAAGAATCTAATGAAGAGGCTACAGACGATGTGGAAGAAGAGCCAGAGTCTGAAGAAAGCCCACAAGAGGTTATTGAAGATGAAAACAAACCTGCTACAGAAGAAGATAGACCGTCTGAAACAATCACTGCCGAAGGAGTAGAGGAGAAAAAAGTCATAACAAAAACAGTTGCCAGAATTGATGTGGCAAAAATCAAGGAAATCATTGTGGAAGAGGTCAAGGTTGACCTCTTCTCCAACCAGGAGGTTCTACAGGAATACTCTCAGGTCGCTTTCTACCAGCCCGAGCAGATTTATACCGACGTGGATACTTCTTTCTTTGACCAAATAAACATGATAGAGTATAACAAGGAAATTTACCAAAACGTGCGTCTGGCATCCTACATGGACAATGATCCCGTGGAAGTCCACCGTAAAAAAATGGAGAATATTACTATTCGCAAGCGCGAATTATTAATTGAACTACAACAGTTGAAAGGCCAACAATGAAAATAGTAGAAAAGCTCAGCACCTACGCGGCCCTGATAGGTGTGATTGGAGCCATCGGCGGTGGCTTTTATACATGGGGCCAGTTTAATACGCGTCTGGATACGATTGAAAAGAAAAAGTTTGTTGTTAATCAGACCGTGGACCTTGATCCCATCAACGAAAAGATTTCTATACTTGAAGTGGAACTGATTGATAGAATCAAAGACGGCGATACTGCTGTTGAAGCAAAAATTAAACCGCAAGACTTAACAGGTATTCTTAAATCTGTTCAAGAGGTTAGAGAACAAGTAGCCGGGTTGAAAATACCAAAGGAAACGAATCTTGGACCACTGAACGCAGCAATCAAGGAACTCGAAACACGGATCGCGGAGCTTAAACAAGCAGTAGCGATCGTTCAAAAAGAAAACCAACTGCAAGATATCTTGATCGAGGAGATCAAGGAAGCTTCCAATAACCCACTAGCGAATTAATGACTGATTGGTTTGATAAGTTAATGATAGCTATAGCAGTTATAACAGTAATAACATTTGTAATTGTGGTGGGGATATAATGGCTGATAGGATGGATGTAAGTGATAAGACTGCTATTTCTATGCCTATGCGTAACCTTTTATCAATACTCGCAGCAGTCGCAATTGGAGTATACGCCTTTTTCGGAATACAAGAAAGGCTTAACAATGTTGAGACGAGAAACACGCTTATGGAAGCCGATCTCGTAAAAAACACGGAATTCCGGATTAAATACCCAAGGGGTGATTTGGGCGTATCAGCAGGAGAAGCGGAGCTTTTTATGTTGGTGGAACATATGTCAGGTCAAGTTACAAAAATAGAAGCTGCCATATCAAATATGATGCACAATGATGTCAACATTACAAGACTCCAGGAAGATATGAAGGAAGCCCGTGAGAATATAGAAAAACTCAAGGATAAACTGAGGGAGGCGAACGGTGGTTGAAATTGTTATAGCCCTATTAATGTATATTGGGGTAGATCTCAAAGAACACGTGCCATATGATAATATTGGCGATTGTTTAAAAGCAAAAAGATTATCTGAAAGGTCATCAGGAATTGATGGCCCAAGACTGGAATGCCGACCCGTCAAGGCTAAAACAGAAATATGGGAAGAAGACGGAAAAAAACACATCCTCAAAATAGTTGAGGATTAATTATAACTATAAAGGAAACTAAATGACTACAGGAAAAATTAAATGGTTTAATCCAACCAAAGGATATGGATTTATTGAACAGGAAGGAAGCAAAGATGTCTTCCTGCACGTATCGGCTTTAGAACAAGCAGGTATTGAAACACTCAAAGAAGGAGAAGAAATCGAATTCGAGATAGGAGAGAACAAAGGAAGAGAGAACGCAATTAACGTTAAAAAGGTCGCGGTCGCAGGATAATGGGACTTGAATATTTCATAGATCCAGAAATTAGAAAAATATTTGGACCCGTCCTTAAAGGCATAGCAGATTTTGCGCGTTTTAGTCCTATAGGAAAAGAGAATGTCACAAAGAATCTTTATACTTCTGTTGCTAATTTACTAAAGGGCCAATCTGGTGTTGGTCCTGTAGTAACTAATATTGGAAGATTTGCGAGTGCTGGTGTTATGCCTTTCGCTGAAGTATTTCCTCCAACAAAGATATCAGGAAAAATAGGAACTAAAGCGGCTAGTAAAATAGTTACTCCTAAAGAAGCAAAGATACTGGATGAATTTGCCGAAGGACCAAAAACAATACAAGACAGTGTTGATACTTTAAAAAAATTAGGGCAAGATACAACTCCACGCGTTGGCCGAGGAAAAGTTAAACAAGGATTTAAAAATAAATGGCTGGAGTATCTCGCTGATAAATTTGGAGTAACAAAAACGAAAAAAGAGCTTGGTACTAGAGGGTGGAGACAATTTATGGGTTATGATACAGGCCTTCCAATAAAAAAAAGATCACAAGGTGAGAAAATTGGAATACGCTATCATAAACATAAGCTAACTCCTGAGGGATTAGCATTACGAAAACAAGCGACAGTAAACAGAGTTGTTGATGATTTTACTGCTCTCAAAAACAAAATGGAATCAGATGCATTGACTCTGGGAGAAGCCGTAGGAGGTCGTAAAGCAACAAAACATTATAGGGCTATAAAAAGATTTGAAAAATACGCCGATGATATTAAAAATACGGATGATAAACTATATAACTTTTTTACAGAGGAAATAGCAAATTATAAGCTTGGAAAAATAACTGGCAAGAAAAGCAAGGTCAATCCTATTCTTGATATAAGACGAACGAAACTGGCAGCAACAAAAGCTGCTAAATCATCAGGAATTAAGGTAGGAGATTTGCAACGTGCCCATACTACAATGAACGAAAGAATAGTAAAATTACATGACTTAATTGCAGAAGGAAAAATCACAAAAGCAGAATATCAAAATCTACGAAAACCTCAGTATCTTTTATTAAATCTAGAAAATCAAACTCATAAGAGGTTAGAGAACACTCTTGATACTTTATTAAATAGACGTGTTAGATTAAAAGAACAAAAAAACTGGGATGCATTAAATGCTACCAGTAAAAAAATTGATGATCTTACTAAAGAAATGACGGACATGAGAGTAGAATCTGTTTTATGGGATCCTATAAAAGAAAAATTACGAACATTTGGTCTTCGACCAAGTGACCTTGATATTGTTAAAACGAAAAGAGGATTAGAGTTAGCGGAACAAATTCCAAGAAAATATAATCAAGGCGGAATCGCCAGTATCAGCCATTTAACGCGACCTATCTAAAATTTTTCTTCTTGTAATACCCTAAATTTAAAGGAAAAGGGTTCCCGGAGAGGTAAACCATCACAGAAACCCTTTTCTGCGCCTATGAGCTTAAAAAGTGCCTTAAAATTGATTTAGGCTTTTTTAATGCTAATTCGACGTGGTTTTTCCGATTCCGGAATTTCTC
>Ga0208299_1000866_pt1 | contig 24941 bp, 49 predicted proteins | sample 15_taG_FD_184089 | JGI IMG/M metagenome (GOLD analysis project Ga0208299, IMG submission 184089) | Marine viral communities from the Subarctic Pacific Ocean - 15_ETSP_OMZ_AT15312 metaG (SPAdes) (version 2) | ecosystem: Environmental > Aquatic > Marine > Oceanic | place: Pacific Ocean | collected...
GAACTATTGCGACAATCCAACAATATGGATTTATTACTAATGGATAGTATACCAAAAGATGCAGGCATTGTCCGTATTCACGTTGCAGGCGATTTTTTCAATTCTGATTATATGTGGGCGTGGTGGTTGACCGCAAGCGAAAATCCTAACACTCTATTCTATGCCTACACAAAAAGCCTACGCTATTGGATAGATGTTGTAGAACAAATGCCTATCTTAGATAATCTTATCTTAACTGCAAGCTATGGAGGGCGTGACGATTGGTTAATTGAGCATTGCGATTTACGTTCCGCAAAAGTGGTATTCAGTGAAGCAGAAGCAGAAGCATTAGGATTAGAGATTGACCACGACGATTCACACGCGGCAAGACCGTCGATGCGTGACCAAGATTTTGCGTTGCTGATTCACGGCACACAACCAAAGGGAAGCGAAGCGGCAACGGCACTAAAAGAATTAAAGGGAAAAGGTAGTTATTCTAGAAAAAAGGGGTTGAAAATGAAAGTATAGTATGGTATAATTAAGTTGTAACAGTAACTAGAGAAAGTTTTTTATGTTGGAGAAGATGATTATGACAAGTTTTGAAATTGGTAAAGAGATTGCGTTCACCTATCTAAAAGGTGCGGATAAAAAAGTGTTGAAAAGCGGCGTAACTGCTGCGAACTACAACAAGTTAGCCGGAAACTATAGCGGCACTGTTGTTGATGTTCGTAACATTGAGTCTAGTCCGTTGGCAAACCAAACGGTACGGTATGGCAAGATTAAGGGCGAACGCTCTGAACAGCTTGTAACCGTCGAGCTTCCAAATGGTGACGCTAAAGCGTTCTATGATGGACGTATGGTAAACCCAACGCAGACAATAAGCTAGTTGTTGTTGTTGTTGTTGTGTAGCCTTGTCAGCCTTAACGGGCTGGCAAGGTTCTTTTATGCGAAAGGAAATAAAATGATAGATAGAAACGAATTAGGCGAAAAGATATTTACAGATATTTACAGCGTAATCATTGACAACGGGTTGAACATCGACCCACTAGCCAATGAGCTAGGCGACGAAATCGACGATTTTGTTGAGTTGATATTAGATTGTAGCGAAAGGAACGAAGAATGAGCGATAAAGAATTTAAGTGTTGGGAATGTGGTACGAAATACGAAGAATCATTTTGCTCAACTGACGACGTTTCTCTATGTCGTTGGTGTTCGGGCGAAGAAGAAGAAAGCGGGATATTAGAATGAATGACTTAGATTATATTTGGGTACTAGATGCTAGTAGTGCTGGAGTGTTCAAGGTTGAGTTACCTAGTAACTTCCCTGAAAATGGCGACTATGAAAAATTCTTAGATGATGCGTTGCCGAAAGACGTAAGATTAAAAGATTGTAGTTGGATGATTGGAAGCGATAAGGTTTCTTCTCTTTATCAACGACACGGCTGGGAAGCCCATGGAAACCAAATCGGGTAATAAAACCGAAGGGGCCCCGGCGGCCCACCCCCCACCGGAGGGGGTAAAAAAGATCCATTTTCTCTAAAGTTTTCCCTTGCTATTTGCCGATATATATAGTATACTTGAGGTATCACAAAGGAGAAAATTATGATAGATTTGAATCGACGGGTTTACATTTACTTTAACCTGCATAAAAAGGTTTGGAGCGTCAGACAGGGCGGCAAGATTGTAGCACATACAAAATATATCATGCTGAAAGATGCTAGGTTCTTAGTAGGTCAAGCGGGACGTAAAAAAGTACTAAGAGAAAAAAAGAAAAATGTCCACGCTGGTGTTAGTGGTTACGTTGTTGAGCGTGTGCCTAACATTCCTGATTTTTGTACCACCGTCCACTACAATCCCTATAAGAATGAAACTTTTATTAGTCATGCTACTGAAAAGCCTATGCTATGGGCGCCGCACGTGGTTATGGAATGTAGGAACGGCAAGGGTTGGGTTGAGGCTGTTTTTAATCACCGTAAAGATGTCCTAAAAAGTTACTAAATTGTTAAAGTTTTCGCTTGCAATTGACGATATATATAGTATACTAGTAGTATAAAGATTGTTTACTTTTTGAAAGGTTATGTTATGAGTCACTACGAAAAACTCAAAATGACAGCAGACGCAGATGCAGGTTCGTTCGTTCGTGAATTGCGAGGACAGACAGGCACAGGATTCCAAGAAAAAACGCACGTCCATAAAGATTGGTGGGCAACCACTATATCCTACGATGACGCTATGGAAAACCTACAGCGTTCGGCTGAAGAACGTGAAGATATTTTAGCACCCGTTAAAAATATCAGTGCGGTTGTAAATGAAGATGGTGAGTTTGCTTTTAGTGTTCAGGGTCGTGAGTTTGTTCCCACGGACTGGTCACTACAGCAATTCTCAATTCGCTCTAAGGTTCCATCGTCTACGGTAATCCAAAAGCTACGTTTGCAAGAGGATTTTGATGAGGACGATGCTGCTGTTATGGCTGCGTTGGGAAACAACGCATTGCGTCGATTAGACCAAGACAAAATATATCGTATGCGAACGTATACCGATGGAACTTGTCGAGCGTTCGTAACAGACCGTTATGCACCGATTGATAATCGTTGGTATCTTGAGCAGTTGCGAACCAATTTGCCTGAAGGTCGATTGTCGCATTGGCGTGGTGATGAGGATACCATTTTTGGTAATATCCTACTGCCTGATACTATTATCGACTACGGACAATCAGACGATTCTGATTATGGTGGTATGATGTCAATTGGTAATTGTGAAATCGGTAAACGCCGGATTCAACAGGTTCCGTCATTGTTTCGCTCTATCTGCTTGAACGGTTGTATTTGGGGTCAAGTTGAAGGTTCCGCAATTAAGAAACGTCACATCGGCACTATCGACTTAGTTGAGTTGGGTGGACAAATTGCCTCCAACATCAACGAACAGTTGCCACTGTTGCCAATGGGTGTTCGCAAGTTGCTTGAGTTGCGTGAAATGGAAGTGCAAGACGTTACGATGAAAAGCGTGTTCGCTGCCGTTGCAATGGAAAATAAGTTTTCCAGAACTGAAGCGTCTGAAGTGTTCGGGCAATGGGTTGACAATGAGCGTCAAGACAAAAACCTATTCGGCGTAGTCAATGCGATTACTCGTGCTGGTCAAGTCTTTAACAATCAATCTTGGGTCAAGTTCGACCAGATTGGTGGCTCTATGTTGGATATGTCAGAATCTCGTTGGAGTGGATTGGTTTCCCGTGCCGATACTCTAACCGACAAGGATTTTGAGAAAATCTATGCGGCTACGGTTTGAGCGACCCGAAAAATAGCTCAACGCTATTCGTGGTGGTTGTGCTATCGTTCATCGTCGGGCTTATTTCGGGATTCCTGAAATGGGTGAATGAGCGATAGCCATTCCCGTCATCGGCTAAGGTCGGTGGCGGGTTTTTTTACGCCTATACAATTACCCCCTCTAATGGGGGGCGGGCCGCCCCGGTCGGTAACCCCCCAAAGGTGGGGTATTTTTTATTAAAGATTTGTATTGTATATGGTCGATAATATGGTATAATGTAAGTATGTGTATATAGTGTATTTTTATACTTACTATGGGTGGTATGTAGGTCAATGTCTTTCCTATTCCTACCACACTACTGGTTATCCAATCTGGTCAGCCAAAATCCACCGGAAATTTTTGACTTTCTCTCAAGATTCCAGTAGCGCCTGACCGATACAGATGGTATACTGATAGTGTCTCACCTTACCGTTCCTAACGATTGCTTATGGTGAGTAGTCAGCTAAAATATAAGGTCTAGTAACCCCTTGGTAATGATGATCTGCTGTGTTGCTGCCTCGACTAGTATATATATTAAAACACAATTCAGTGCTATAGATATAATACTAAGTGTAGTGAGTAATCCAATTATGAAATTCTTCATGCGTGTTATCTCCCTTCGTTAATATTATATACACAATTAATAATAATACTAAATGGGGAGTGCTTGTCCCTGCTCTTCATACCCGACGACTGGCTATGGGAGATAGTCAGCTAATATAGTAACTAAGTATAAAACCTAATATAATAACTGAAACAAAGATAGAGAAGACTAGAATGAGTCCCGCCCAGTCTATAGGAGGCTCTTGATACTCTTGCGCCCATTTGGGTCTAGGATCGGACTCTGGGGGCTTATATGGGTTCTTATGTCTCATCTAATCACCTCAGACGATTGGTCACTGTTGACAGCCAGCCAAAATAACCCTATATTCTGACCGTAAAAAATAAGGTAAAAAATATTAGCATAAGAAAAAAGATAGATATAATATTAATACTGTGCGATACACATACATTAAATTAATATACTAAACTCACCAATGTACTTGGCAATATAACTAAGGTGGGAAGTTAAATAATATACTAATTTCTTTTCTGCTAATATGAACGCAGAAGGTAATATATCAAATAACCTTTAGATTACACGATGAACTACTCATTAAACAAAGACTCATGATGAGTAATATACCTTATTATCATACTCCCGAGCAAATTCTGCACATATGCGGCCGGAAAAATTTTGACTTTTATCTAAAGATTGGGCTTGAAATTCCCGATGTGTATATTATAATAGGCATGTAACCCACAAGCATTTTAACTGACTGGAGATTGACATGGAGACAGCAATGGAAGAGAAAAAAGCACCTGAGAAGCCCCGCAAGAAGCGAATAGATACACCTATCGCCGACTTAATAAAATACACCCCTGACTTAGAATCATATATTGTAGCTAATATTATAACTAGGTGCGGCAAGCCAGTAGGATATGAAGGTAAGCATAAGTTTAATCTATACAAAGGATGGGATAAAGGCAACCGCCAGCGAGGTAGGGTCTGTTTCTATCATAAAAGATACGATAAACAGAAAGACTTAGACACTATGGCTATTACATCTTACTTTTTTACTATAACACCAAGCATTATATCTATTCACTTCCCAAATAACAAAGGAAATGATCCAGATATACACATAGACTATCCAACTAATGGGTAATAATCCCCACTTTACATCTTTAATATATATACTTGTGGGCAAATATCCCCCTTTATAGCTTGTTTCGGCAGCACGACCTTTCAGGAGAAATTAGAGAAAATACAAAGACAGTTAATTGTTTATACTTTACTATTGTTTATTATATATAAAAGGATACTTACTACTATGGATTATACTACTCTTATATCTGTTTTTATAGGGTCTACAGTACTTTTTGTATTAGGCCGCATAATTGGCTATAATATAATGAGAGAACTATCTAAATCAAAAAACTAATCTAGCATCCTCTGACACTAATTCTGTTTTTCTACTAGATTGATTATCTCTAAAGACAAAAACTATAATTAAATCACATTTTAGAGAGAAAAACATATGGCATACGGACACGGCAGCAGATTTAGCAAAAACTCCAAGAGTGCGAAGGCAAATGGAGGTAATGTTAAGATAGCTAAACCTCAACCTCATAAGCATCATACTAAGCCTTTATGTAACTCATGTGGTTTAAGTTCTGAAACTATGGTTCCACTCTGTCAGATGTGTTACTATAATGGCGATGGAGACAGTGAGGAGCGTATTAGGTTCGAGCATCTACAAGGCGTTGCAGAGAAGAGGGAAAAGAGAAAGAAAAAACAAAAGGGATTTTCTAAGTCTAAACTCAAAAGGTATGATCTAATAGATAGAACTGTATGGCTAGAAGATAATGTAATCTTGATTGATGATAAATATAGAGTTACATCAAATACTGACGAATATATACCTGAGATGTATGTTGAGGTTATATATACTGATAAAGTATCCAAGAAATACTACATGAAGAACTTTAAACAGGTTGTAAGTACATTCCTAGAGGGAAAGAGAAAATCTCCGAAAGTAAAGAAAAAAAAGAAACGACGACGATTTAAGTTTTAGCAAGTAACAGTATTTAAAATTCTATTAGAATATTTGCTTGTCGTGTGTATATATCTGTAGCGCACTAAATTAAAGAATAGCAGGTGAAAAAATGGGGAATTTTGTACACAATGGCTTTAGAGGGAAAATAGTTAGAGTCGTAGACGGCGACACAGTAGACCTTGATGTTGATTTAGGGTTTCATGTACATACGAAGATTAGATGCCGACTTCAAGGTGTAGATACGCCAGAGCGAGGACATCGAGATTGGGAACGGGCGACATTTGCGTTCGCAAACCTCATGAACGAAAACCTAGATGAAGAAGGCTATTTATATTTCACCACACATAAAACTGGGAAGTATGGGCGATGGTTAATAGATATACCTGTAGTTAATTCTGCACTAGCGGAAACATGGCCTTATGAACGATGACTTCATGCTGGAATTACAAAAACTCGCATCTGAAAATGAAGATGTATCAGTCACCGTAGATAAAAACGGAGAGGTCGAGTTTGAAATGGATGAAGAGCTATTTATAGAGTTTGTAGAAATCCAATGGCTTCAAACAATTTTACGGGGTTATAGCTAAAGATGTAAAATGGACATAACAAAGTTCTGTGTTATAAACACTGTCGCTCTCTCTCTTATATTCCCCATGAATTCAGACCTATCTATGGTTTTTGGGATGACCTTTCTATTTAGTTCTATTTTTTTTCTAAAATTTCTAAAGAAACGCTTGCAATTGGACGATACTATACTATAATAAGAGTGTGACCGGAGATAAGCTAAGTTAGGACAAGTCAACGCCGTACAGAACCCTTTTGTCACGTTTAGGGTGGTTAGTTGACCTAGAGTTCGGACGCAGCGAGTCGTGGGGGCTACTAATCCCATGCGGTCACATTTTTGGCCTTGTAGCTCAATTGGTTAGAGTACCGGACTGTCGATCCGGCGGTTGCGAGTTCGAGTCTCGTCAAGGTCGCTTATGACAAAACAAAATCATATTTTATTAATATCCACCATTTTAATATTACTGTTAGGTATTATAACCAAAAACACATATGTGCTGTTAGCAGGTGTGCTTAGTTATATTATTACATGGGTTAATATTCAGGAGAAATATAATGTCAGAAAAAGAAAAGGCGACAACAGCTAAGAGAATATTAGATACTGTTGTTATATCATCATTAACATCATTAATTGCATCAATCGTTGGTGGTGTGGCATTTTATGTATATAGCCAAGCGACAACGGCGACTGAAGATATTAGGCATATTAAATTACAGTTAGAAACCATACAAAAAGATATAGAACAAACAAACGAAACAATAATTGGCGAAATTGCTCCACTAAAGGCTGAACATGACATAGCGGATCGGCGATTTGAAGAAATAGATAAATATATCAAAAGCCAGAGCGTCGAATTCTTATTACCAGAGAATCCTACATACGACGATATTAAAAAGGAAGAGGAAGACCTTAAGGATCAATTTAATACAGTGCAACAACAAGCCCCACCAAGATAAAATATGCGCCCATAGCTCAGTTGGATAGAGCAACGGACTTCTAATCCGTAGGTCGCACGTTCGAGTCGTGCTGGGCGTACTTGTGTGTCATATCATGGCAAAATGTGTATAATATAATATAAGAATCTATTGGAGACAAATTATGAAATCATTAATATTCGCAGCAATTCTATCTCTATTTTTCGTTGGCACGGCCAACGGTGATGAACCTTCATCACGAAATCCTTTTGGTAAAGGAGTAGGTAAACAGCAATGGCAAAAGCCGAAACCGCAGCCAGCACCTAAAACCGTTCTGGGTTTACAGAGCTATAGACAGAATAGACCTACACAAAGTAACTATAACTATAATACTCAACCAAGAGCAATCTATCAATATAATTACAAACCCAACTTTTACCAATATAATTACTACAATAGTTATTACTATCGTTCTCGCGTCAACTTTTATTACCAGCAGCGTATAAGAGGTAATGGTTTCGCAGGCTTTCTATTTAATTAAGGTATAACTATGAATTGGGAAAAACTACATCAAACTAGCACTGTTGCAGACCTACATTGCCATTCAGCAATCAAGTCGTCTATCTTTAATAGAAACCTATCAGACAATAAAGGTAAATTCTTATCCAGACTATTCAAAGAAAAGTTCTGGCCTTTTAGCAATAGAGCGTCCTTTCCCAAATTAATGAAGGGCGGTTTAGATATAATGTTATCTACCGCCTATATTCCAGAAGGCGGCTGGTATAGCGATGTCAGTAAAGCTAAGTGGATACTAAATCTATTTCCTAGCGTGAAGAAATCCATTTATGAGCAGTCTTATTTCAACGCAACACACGATGCTATTATGAAAATGGAATCTCAGGCTGGAGAATGGAATAAAAACGAAGACAATAGACAAATATATATATGCAGAGAGGCGAAAGATATAAAAAAGGCTATTAAAAAAGGACACATGGCCTTGATTCACTCTGTAGAGGGCGCACATTCCCTTCAAAATAACTCAGCTAAATCATATCCTCACGATATTTCAGAAAGCTACCAGAAAAAAGAGACTGATGCTCTTGACAACCTGCAAAAACTATACGATTCCGGCGTTGCATACCTGACACTCGCCCACTTCTATCCAAATGATTGCGTCTATCCTGTATTTCCGTGGCCGGAATACGCTTCTAGTCATGGAGACTGGGCTACAATGCTCGGAAAGTGGGATGAAACGAAGGGTCTTACACCAATTGGAGAAAAAGTAGTAGAAAAAATGCTTGAGTTAGGTATGCTAATTGATATATGTCATTGTACACCATTAGCAAGACAGCAAATATTTGATATAGTAGACCATCACAAGGCACAAGAGTGCTTACTGGCATCACACGTTGGAGCATTTTCTGTAAATAGAAATATGTACAACTTCACAGACAGGGAAATCAAATGGATGTCAGATCATGGCTGTGTAATGGGTATTATTTTTATGAATTATTGGCTATCACCAACAGATACAGGTCTTGGTCTTAGATACATAGAAGAAACCATAGACCACATGAGGAGTGTTGGCTCATCAGACTGTGTTGCTATTGGAACCGACTTCGATGGCTTTACAGACCCTCCTGACGAGATTGTAGATATGTCTCAACTTCCACGTATAACTAAATACTTAAAATCTCTACGCTATCCAGACGATGTTATACAAAAATTTCTAGGAGAAAACGCGCTTAGGTTGCTACAAAACGGCTGGAAATAGAACTATTCTTAAAAAAATCACATAATTTCTAAAGTAACGGCTTGCAAACTCCGATATATACTGTATAATGATATAGTAAATCATTTTTATAAGGAAGAATCAAGATGGCTAAATACTATGTGAGTTCTGGCGATATGAATGTCGTCATTCTAGGAGAAAATCCACCAGACGCTATTTTACGAGCATTAAATTTCATTATCGGCGAAAAGGGTCAAGAAATAGAACTAAAACCAAACTTTGAGGTAAGCGAACAAGGTTTTGGCGGCGAAGATACCGAAACATTCAATACGGACGATGTTCTATCTGGACTTAATTGGGATTGGGAGGATAAATAAATGTTTGACGAATATCAACTAAGAATTATTGAGATGGCTTTACAGTATTTTAAAAATGACTGCGATGAGCATGATTTAGAGGAATTAATGTACTCAGAGCCAGAGCTTGTAGCAGAAATCAATTTAATTATGGAAAAAATTAAAGTTAAGGCTTGCAATTGACGATAGGTATGTTATACTTAGGACATAACACGTTTTTACGGGGAGATTAAGATGGACTTAAAAAAATTAATTGCTGACAACATGGCACTCTTAGATGCCAAGTTAGATAACAAAGAAAAACTAGCGGAACAAAAGCTAGAGCGTCAACAAGAGGCTCTTAGCGAGCTTTACGGCGAGATCGAGCCTATCGTCAAAGAGGCCGGATACCACATTGCGTTATTTAAAACACGTAAATACAACCTATATAAGCCAAGATGTCACGAAGACTCGTGGAGTAAAACACCATCAGGTGATTGGACAATCAACTCGGAAGAGATGGCACATATGATTAAGATAGAGTTTGAGTATTCTGAGTGCCTCAAACACACTGGTGAGAGTGAAAATTATTACGTACCTAAAGTTAGAAAGCATGATAGACACCACTCCAGTTCTTACAGTAGTGCTTACATCAAGATTTCTTGGGATGATACTAAAGGTGCATACTTTATGGTTCCTAATGTAGCCTACAACTGGAATGAGGAACGTGAAGATGTTGATAAGAGAACATACTTCGAGCTACATGGCACTAAGGATATGATTATCGAGCGATTAGCGGTTGTACTTGCTAATGTAATGCGACTTGAGAGAAACTTTAAGGCAGCTTTAGAAAAGGGTACTGAAAATGAGTGACGTAACAATAGTATTAAGTAAACATGAAGTCGTAGTTGATAGATTGTTCGCAGAAGATGTCTGGGAGTTAGCGTTTGGTGATAATGCTTTTGAAAATGGTTATACCGATGAAGATGTTTTATATACCCTTAAAGGGTATGAAAGAAAAGCTCTTGCATGGGATACTATGTGGGAAGAGCATCAACCTAACGAGGATGATGAAGATACTCAAGAAGACTATGACCTGCGTGAAAAGATGGAAACTTATTTAGGGAGTTGTACCCATGACTAAGAAATTTGAAGTAATCATCTCAGAGAATGTTGGTAAGACCATTGTAGTTGAAGCTAACAGTGCAGATGAAGCATGGGAGCTTATAGATGATGGAAACTGGGATGAGAGTATGGTAGTTAAAAAGAAACTTATCGATAGATTAACCTGTGATGTTGAGGAGTTGCAAGATGAGTGATTTAACAAAAGAACAAACAAGACATATCAGATGGGCACATGAGAACGCCGAAGGTCTATCTGACCCAGATGGTGGCTGGCAAAACGACTTAGCCGCCGTTGTCGAAACTGGTAGCATGATTATGTACTTGCTAGAACAGGCCTTTCCATTTTTAGCTGAAGGAGATAAAGATGAGCTTAACAAGTGACCAAGTAGACGCTATTACTCACGCATGGTTAGACCTATGTGCAAGTAAAGAGCAGTTTGAATCAGACGATCAATTCACAGGCGTTGGAGCAGATGAATTAGCAGTAGCCTGTAGAGATAGTGTTGAAGAACTAGAAACAGCGTTTCCCTTTCTGCTTGAAGGAGTTGAATGATGACACTTTATGAATTTCCGATTTGTTTGGTAGGATGCGGAGACACACCCGAAGAAGCGTGGGAAGATGCTGTTGAGGGCTTTACACTCGACGCTGGACATCTTGATAAGTATGAAATCATAGCAGAAGAGGTGGAAGATGAGTAGGTTAGTTAAGGCAGTATTGTCATTTGGGATTGGCTCAAAGGGGTTTGAGGTTACTGTATATACAAACAGTTACGATATATCAGACTCATCAAGCGATATTTCCATATCAAGGAAACAGGCAGATGCAATCCGTGAAATTCAAGAAGTAATGTCTAAATATAGGGAGTCAGAGAATGAGTAGACTAAATGTTAAAGATAGCGAAGTCTTTACAGTGTGGACTTGTCAGGAATGTCCCGAAGCCATATTCATACATCCAGATTTCTTTCAAGATAATGGTACTCCAATGTGCTGCGACCAAGACATGATATATGATAGAACTTTTGTGGAGACGGAAACAACCGCTATTTTCTACAAGAATGTTGAAGGTGATAACCTACTTATAGGTGATGAAGTATATTGGAATGACCCAGATAAAGGCACTTGCTCAGGTCATGGTACATTTGTAAGGCATCTTGATGACAGTGCCGCCGTTATCAAAAAAGATGGTGTTGAAATAGAAGTATTTGTTAAGGAGCTTAGTTAATGGAGGGGCTTTATGCGGGAGTAACTGCTTGGACTATTGAATTAGCAATAGCCGGAATTATATTGTACATACTATACAGGGAAGAACAAAAGGTTTATAAACGCCGAAAAAAGGAAAATGAAAATGAGTAAACATACACACGTATTTGATTTTTGTTTCAGTGTTACTACAGGTAGCGATGATTGGGAAAAGGTATCACCCGAACAACTAAGATTGAGTCTTATCAACAGGGTAGCCAGCCTGCCGGTGGACGAGTACGAAGAGGCGTGCGGGTATGTAGATACTATTGAGGAGAATGAAAATGAGTGAGAGTAAAATAACCACAATATTCAAAGGTGAATTTGTAATGGTTGATATGGTTGATGAAACCATTGAGCTAACCGTAGAGAACAATGTATATAGTTACTCAGAATCATACGGGCTGTTAGATGAGCTACAAAAGGCTTGCGATGTAAGCAGAAAAGCAAAAATGATGACCACTTATTCACAGGAAATGCAGGATGAGCTAGAGCCTATAGATAAAGATTCGGAAATAGTTAGATGGATGACAGAGGGAACAAACCCTCATATGACACCAAGATCGGATTGTGGATAATATGATAAATCGACATAGAGACTACACAAACATAAACAGTAAAGGCCACGACCAACTTAAGCGTTCTGCTAGAACAATGAGCATAGCACTTTACTTTTTCCTTGTCGCTCTTTGTTTGTGCGGCGCGCTTATAGTAATGGGATAAGAATAATGCCTACAGACAAATTGAATGATAAAGAACGTAAATGTTCACAATGTAACGATTCGGGTGTTGTCTACCACTACAATAAAGATGGAGACGTTACCAGCAAACCATGTCCGAGATGTATAGATGAGTAGAATAGAAAAATATGACTTAAAGTTTTACGGCAAAGCTACGCTGTATTTCTTTGTATCGTTAGCTTTTGGATTGCTTTGTAGTAGAGGGTGTATATAATGAGCAACGAAACTATATTAGTATATAAATCAAAACTCAAATGGCTTTTTATATCTGGGTTCATTTGTGGAACAATATTTGGAACAGGTATTATATATTTATGGAGATTATAATGGAAAAGAATAAGAAAATTTTTACTTACTGTCTAGCTGCTATGATTGCAGGATTTATTTTGTCAAACCTAGCTGGCTGCGCCGTTACAAGCAAGACAGCATTTAAGGGTCAAGATAGTAAGCTGACAATCGGCACTGGCGTTGGTGTTGATGCGAGTGGAGAAGTTATCTATGAATCCAATTGAGAAGGCTTATGTCGAAGGTTGGGTAGATAGACACTCTATCGAATACCCACCCGAAGATGCCGTTCATGTTGCCGTAGAGAAGGATTGGCTTAAGAGCAACTCCTCTGCGTTTCTAGACTCAATAGAGGATAAATGGGAGTGGAGATACGAGCAACAACTCCTGCGGATTAGAACACTTGAGGAGGCGGTAGGCAAACTAAGAAAAGAATTACGAACTTCAACAAAATAGAAATGGATTTCTATGAGGAGAATAAAATGAATGGCTTTAAACAGGCACGGATGTCTATATTGTTATCTTTATTGATGGTGGCAGCTTGCCCCTCTACTGGATTTTCCAGACTGGATAATTTTTATAAGAGACTTTCACGCAGATACGACAGACATATCAAGAGAATAGAAAGAAAAAGGGAAAAGGTGTTGCAAATCATTATGCCGTATGATATAATCAATAGTAACACAGTATAAGGAAACAAAGATGCAATCTACTCAAAGAAAATATACTTGCTGCGGATATATTAGCACTAAACATTTTGATATATGCCCATCGTGTAATGAAGAAAATCCAAGCAGCGAAGAGGTTGATAAAGAAGACAGGGTTTTACTTAATGTACCATTCTCTGGAGACAAGCCCTATGAAACCCGTCCGTGGGGATCTTTTCGGGTGTTGCTAGATGAGTCAGAAGTAAAAGTAAAAAAAATAACAGTCAAGACAGGTCAGCGACTTAGCTTACAGCTTCACACCAAGAGGGATGAACTGTGGAGCGTAATATCTGGATACGGAACAGTTCAGGTTGGCAACAAGTCTTGGGATATAGGTCAAGGAAGTATTGTTAAAATTAACAAGTACGATGTTCACAGGGTCGAGGCCAGTAGTTTTCACGATTTAATTTTTGTTGAAATCCAAACTGGCAAATGCCAAGAAGGCGACATTGTTAGATTTGAAGACGACTATAACAGAACAGGAAATTAAGTATGGTAGCTAGAAAAAAGACGCTAGATATATACAGTGTTGGAACAGAAGTATCACTTACAGAGAACATTAACGCAAAAATTATGTCAGTATCTATTCATGCTAATGATGTTGTTCAGTATGAGTGCGCATGGTGGAATGGCGACATTAGGACGCGAGATTTATTTACTGAGAACGATTTTATTAGCGTTGGCAAGCAGTCCACCCCTACAAAAATCGGGTTTAATAACATAGGTTAGGGTCTGGCCTGTTCGTCTAGTGGTTAGGACTCCAGCCTCTCACGCTGGTAACATGGGTTCGATCCCCATACAGGTCATTTAACATATAGGATATATTATGGTTACAAACTATCTTTTCGACGTAGATGGAACCTTGACCCCTGCTAGAAAACCAATGGAAAAAGAGTTTCGAGATGTGTTTATATCTTGGGTTGAATCTCAATTAAAACTTAGTAACAATGTTTACCTAGTTACAGGCTCCGATAAAGAAAAAACCCTTGAGCAAGTCGGCGTTAAGATATATAACCTAGTCGATGGTGTTTATCAAAACTGCGGTAACGAGCTTTATAAAAATGGACAGTTATATAAGAGTGGTGATTGGACTCTACCTAAAAAGCTGGAGATGAAAATTGACGACCTACTAGGGTCTAGCGAGTGGTATGGGAAGAGTAGCGGTAATAAAGAGATTAGGGTTGGTATGTTAAATATCTCAACCGTTGGTAGGGATTGCTCGACAAAAGACAGGGCTGAGTATTACCAGTGGGATAAGGAAAACGGAGAGAGGCGAAAAATAGCAAACGAATTAAACATTACCTTTCCTTCTATTGAAGCCGTTGTGGGTGGAGAGATCAGTATTGATATATATCCTAAAGGTAGAGATAAGTCTCAGGTCTTGAACGATATGATTGGCGACACTGTTTTTTTTGGAGATAGGTGTGATATGGGAGGTAACGACTATAGCATATCCTGTAGAGCCACTGAGAGGTATCATGTTGTAGACTGGGAGCAGACGAGAGATATATTGGCAGTAATAAGCAAACTTGATGAATTAGATAGGGAGGAAAATTTGTGCGAGTCGTAGTAATTTCTGGGTTCTTTAACCCGATACATTGTGGACATATAGATTATATCAGAGCAGCAGCTTCTCTCGGCGATAAGCTAATAGTTATTGTTAATAACGATGAGCAGGTTAGGCTAAAAGGCACTGTTCCCTTTATGAGCGAGGAAGACCGCCTAAAGATTGTATCCAACATCAAGGGAGTTAATTCTGCTGTTATTTCTGTAGACAAAGATGGAACTGTTTGTGAATCCGTAAGAGCAGAATACTACAAACACGACACCGATTACTTTTTTACCAGAATGGTTTTTGCTAATGGTGGAGATAGAAAAGAGGGCGGGATTCCAGAAGACATCTTGGAAGATGAACTTGGAATTGGTATGATATATAATGTTGGTGGAGAAAAAACAGAATCCTCAAGCGATCTAATCTCTAGAGCAAAGGATACATAGTTATGAACAAAGAGCAAATTATAAAAACAGAAGCCCACTATGAGTCTAGATTATATATGGGTAGCGAAACATTTTTTAGTGATGAGCAGTTTAACCAAGAAGAGGTAGAAAACTTTATAGGAACGATACAAGACGGCTACGATATTATAATTCCGGTTAGGGTCACTCCTATAACTTTTGTTTCTGGTAGTAAATATAAAGAGTCTGGGTGGGAAATATCAGCTATTAATTACCCCAAAATAGGAGCTACCCCTTCTAAGATTGATAGGTTTATGAAGTATCTAGCGGAGAAACTGTTGGATAGATTTAATCAACACACAATATGCGTTATGGATTCCGAGTTTGTTACAATGTTTAGAGGTGCTAGGTACTATGACAAAAAAGAAAAGGTTTGCAAAAAAAGCGATTGATGAGAAAGAAATGGCAGAAATAAGGGCGCACAATAAAATAATAGACGAAAAAGAGAAAGCCTTAAAAGCAAAACATCAAGAGATGTGGAAAAAAAAGAAAACTATGGTGAAAAAATGGAAAGAAAAAAGAGGTATAGAAAATGGGAATTCGTGAAAGGCTTAGTGACCATCATGGCAGCGACTTGCTTTTTGCCAATGATTATGATTCTTGTATTATTGGGGTTTCTGTGGGTTGCCATACAGGAAGGGTTGTCTACGATATTCAAAAAATGGTCGAAGTATGTATGAAGAATCTAGAGTCAAACGAGCAAGAGGCTTGGGAGTGGCTAGAATTTAATACGTTCCACGCATATGTTGGAGAAAATACTCCAATTTTTGTTGATTCAGATAAAGATTTGTAAATAGTTTGCCGAAAATTATATTTAGAGCTTGAAAAAGCCAAACCGTATGTTATGATTATAGCATACACAGAGGTTATTATTTTTATACTTGGAGAACAACATGGCTCTTCCCAAAGAGATTGATTGCATTAACTGCAAAGTGACTACATCTGACTATTATATTATCAAAACAAACAAAGGCGACCTCTTTAGATGCAAGGCTTGTTATGAAGCAAACTTTATGCGTAACCAGAGAGATGAATACTCAAATTATAACGACACTCTACAGCAGGCAAAGAAACCCTAATGCAAAACAAACAAGACCTTATTCCCTTTGATTATTTACACCGGATAGAAGGCGAGGAAGACTGGTGCTTGCTATCCGAAGATGAGCTTGCCGACTTAGTGGAAATAGCTAGAGAGAATGGATACAGCGATATTGAATCCATCGTGAAAATAACAAGATGGGTAGAGGAAGCTAAGTGTGGAGCAATTCTATATAAGCTATTACGTAAACGTCAACTCAAGCTAACGATAAGAAAAGATGAAATCTACTTCAGAAAAGCGTAAGCCGCCCCAAAAACAATGCCCCAAGTGTGAGGCCTCTTGCCATGCTAGGTCTTCTAGCTGTGGGTGTGGTCACATATTCTACAAAAAGAAACGGGCAATCATAGAAGACTGGACTACGCTCGCTCATGGCGATGCAATTAAATCTATAAAGGGTCACGGAAGCTACTGGATTGACACTGAGACTAAAGAAAAGGTCTACATGGGTGTTTATGGCAAGCTAATTGTTAAGAGCGTTAGGCGAGACGGGGTGATTGCTTATAAGGTACATAAAGGGCTAAAGTCTAACTGTTCTGAATTCGTATATATGGGAAGTCCAAAAATATGGAAGATGTTAGACAACTATCACATCCGGCCACACAAATTAATTTGGGATAAAAAAAGAAAAAGACGTTGATAAAATACGGCCACCCGTCTATAATATAATGTAAGTTGTTTTTTAAATTTAATTGGAGGTTATTATGATTGATTGGAGTTCTGTTCTATCGAACAAGACAAAAGTTCGTGCGGTTAAAAAGTTTGCTACTGGTGAGGCTACAGGCAGCCAACTTACTACCAGCTTTGCAAAAACAGAAGAGAGTAGTGAAGTTCGCACGTTGTTGCGTACTCATGGAGTTGCGTATAGTCGTCGCCTTGCTCGAAAAGCATTAAAGCGACGAGGTTATTAATTTTTTAAAAGGGAGTATCACGATGAATAATTTTGTAACATTTGAAGGCAATCTTACCAAAGACCCTGAGTTCAAAACCATCAAAGAGGATAGAGAGTTGGCCGTGTTTCGTATGGCCATCAATGAGCGAGTAAGCAAAGACTACGAAGAGACTTTGTATATTGATGTCAACGCTTGGGGCTATCAAGCCGCTTATTGCAAGAATGTTGAATTCGCAAAGGGTGATAGAGTAAGTGTTCGTGGTCGCATCCAAGATCGTTCTTGGACAGACACAGAAGGAAACAAACGATTTTCAATGGTCGTTGTTCCTTCTAACATTTCAAAGATTGTACGCCTTCCTCGAACGGCCAAGACTGAGATTCCAGAAACGGCTAAGTCCGAAATGTCAGAAACGGCAGAGGTTACTGAGGTCTTTTAGTCCTTAATATATTCCTGTTGGGGATGGGTTTCATCCCCTTCAGGTTTTTACAGAACATAATGAATAAACAAAGAATATATACTAGACTAGAAAACATTAATGATTCACTACATGACCTTGAGTGTAGGTTAGAATCTTTGTTTACTGAACGAGACAAAAGAGAACTAGAAAAGAAACGCTCCAAGTTAATCAGAGAGCGCAACAAACTAAAGAAAAGGCTCTACTCAACCAATGAAGAATAAACAAAAGGCCAGAAAGAAAAAGGCTCGTCTAGCGCAATCAAAGAAAAGAGTGTTAGCAAAAAGAAAATCTATCCGCGCAGAAGAGAAGCGAAAGAAGGAAATATGGCTTATAAATAGGGATAGCGAAAAAGAAATTAATCGCATGATGAGAACCACCTATAGAAAACCAAAAGAAAATCCAGAAAATATTTAAGTTCGAGCTTGCAATAGACGATAAGTATTATATAATGAATACATCGTTACAGGTTATCACACGTTTTAGGAGATTTAAAAATGAAATTGCATACGTCACAAAACACTATTGAAAAGTCATCCAGCTTTCAAACATCTAACTATAAGATAGATGCTACAGCTAAGGCTTTCGCTATTCTTTCGGATAGCCTTTATTCAAACAAAGTTAAGGCAGTTGTTCGTGAAATCTCGACCAATGCTTACGATGCTCATGTAGCAGCAGGCTGTCCAGATAAGCCCTTCTACGTCCAGATTCCTACGAAACTAGACACTACATTTGCGGTTCGTGACTATGGCACTGGGTTGAGTCACGACGACTGCTTTGATTTATATACTACTTATTTCCGTAGCGATAAAACAGATAGCAACGATGCTGTTGGCTGCTTGGGTCTTGGTAGCAAGTCTCCATTTGCATACACCGACCAGTTCTTGGTTGAGTCATTCTTCAATGGTACTCACTACACATTTAGTTCCTATAAGGGCGATACCGGCGAGCCAGTATTCTCTCTGCTAGATGAAAAACCTACAGACGAACCAAACGGTATGCGTATCAGCATGTCTGTTGACCCAGAAGATTCTGGCGAGTTCAGAGAAGAGGCAGAGACTATCTATGAGACTTTTGATGTCAGACCTACCACTTCTGTGCCGCTTAATTTTCAAAACAATGAGGTTCTGGTAGAAGGCTCCAATTGGAAAATATATAAATCAGGATGGAAAAATACTGTTATCATGGGTCAAGTGTCTTACCCAATAGACACCGATCAGTTTGAGTATGGTACGGATGCTTACAAACTGCTGGACGGATGCAATGGGTTTGAAATCAAGGTTGATATTGGTGATTTAGATATAACACCATCTAGGGAATCTCTATCCTATAACGATAGAACTAAAAAGAATATACTTTCTATAGTTACAGATGCACTCTCTGAGTTGTCGGATATTGTCAAAGATTCTGTTGCTGAGTGTGAAACAATCTGGGATGCTAGACTCAAGTTTATCAGCATGTTTAAGAAGCTAGATAGAATAGCCTCTGTGTCAACAAGCCTCAATAGTATTGGCGACTGGAATGGTATCGAACTATTCGACGGCGAGGCGTTGGGGTATAGCAAGTTCTCAGTTGATACAGGCATCGAAACCTTAGTAGAATTCCAAAAAAGTCAATGGCGAGAATCTATTAGTAGGAAAGAAACTCAACACGTTTTCTTGGGAGATGCAAAGGGTGTTAGTATTATTTATCAAGACTCTAAAAGAGGTGCTGTTGGTCGTGTAAGACATTTTCTTATTGAAAAGGGTCAAGGCTACGCCTACCTAATTCGCACAGAAGAAGAGCTTAACACCTTCATAGAAAAGTCTGGATGTCCTAGAGAGCTTGTGATAAACTCATCAGACCTTCCTGCTCCACCCAAAAAGGCTTCCAGTTCTAGTTCTTATTCCGGTGGCGCGACTTCACCTGCCATCCGTATACTCAAATGTGAGGGCGATTCTACATCAAGCAGTAAATGGGTTAGTAAGGAAACAAAAGTTAGCGTAAAAGAAGAGGATGCCTTTTATCTAACCAAAATTCGTGACTCTGTTTGTGTATCTAGCATTTATAACGATTACAGCTTTCATATAGATTCAGTTAAAGGCCTCTTGCAATCTCTGGAAGATGCTGGTTATGATGTGGGAGAGCTTGATAATAAGATATTTATAGTTACTCCCTCCACAGCAAAGTCCATGAAACTAGAAGGCCGAGAAAACTGGACTGATGGAGTTACATATTTAAAAGAGGCTGTACTGGAGGCTCTTCGTATGAATCGCCAGAACTTCATTGACATGGAAAGCTCACTTTTCGGCATGTGGAGTGTTGGAAGTAGCGGTATGAATACCCATAAAATGGTAGGAATCTCAGATAAAACCACAACCGAAAATGCTTTTAGCGACTTCTATGAAACGTATAAAGTGCCAGAACTGCCTAACGGCGTTACCTGCGAGAGCTTGAAGACGTTAAGAAGAATGGCTAAAAGTCTTGGTGTCTGGACAGATTTTAATGAAAGTATTTTAAGCCAAGTGGTTGATACTGACGAAGTATATGATATAATGATTAAGGAGTATCCGATGATTAATTTACTCGGACACCCTTCCGAAGATGATTATGAAACTATAGCTAACTATATTGACAGAATGGAGAATTGAGATGAAGTATATTATTAGTAATTCAGGTGTGGTAAATGCAATCGCAGATGGTCAAGCATATACCTTTGATAAGAACCACCACAATTATAATGCCTTAATCCGGCATCTTAAGAGTGGGAACGTAGAACACTTTGAGGCGGCTTATGATGTTGCATCTTCTGTTGAACACTTTTGTGATGGCTATGTGCATGTTAAACATGGCACACTTAATTGGAATGGGATTCCGATGCCAGAGCTTTTTTCTGACCGCATTATGCAAATGCGCAAGGAAGGTTTTGAATTTGAGCCTATGCTTAACTTCCTTAGCAACCTGAATGATAACCCGTCTGATAAGGCTATTGTAGAGTTGTTTGACTTCATGCAACATAAGCATCTTCCGATTACGGATGATGGTCACTTCTTAGCTTACAAGGCCGTGACAAAAAACTTCAAGGATATTTATAGCGGAAGCCTTGATAATAGTGTTGGGGAAACCGTGTCCGTAGATCGGTCGTCAGTGGACTCCAATCGTGATCGTGGCTGTAGTCATGGACTGCATGTTGGTTCTATTGATTACGTCACCAGCTATGGTGGAATTGATTTGGACGACATGGACGGTGACGACGATAATGGCGGTGGAAACCAAATCGTTATCTGTAAGGTCAACCCAAGAGATGTTGTGAGTGTACCACAATGTTCTCAATTCCAAAAGCTACGCTGCTGCCAGTATGAAGTTGCGGCGATCTTTGATGACGTTTTTGACAAGTCGGTAGAGATGTTTGGCAACAAGACTGATAATGTTCGTGTTGTAAAATATAATGATGCTTGGAAAGAAGACGTTAGAGTTAGACTTGAGCGACTGTCTACGGTCTTGAACAATCAGACAGTAGGAGCATAGCATGAAGTGTATCGTTACAGGTGGCGCAGGTTTTATAGGTAGTCATATTGTTGACAGGCTGATTAAGGATGGTAACGAGGTAATCTCGTTGGATAATGAGTCGGCTACTTCCAATGAAGAATTTTATTGGAATCAAAAGGCTCACAAGGCTGTTCTAGATATATGTGACTATGATAAAATCGAACCTCTTTTTAAAGATGTTGATTGTGTCTTCCACTTGGCGGCAGAAGCTAGAATTCAGCCAGCCATTAAGAATCCCCAAAAAGCCGTTGCTACCAACGTCTTGGGAACCTGTAACGTACTTCAGGCCAGCAGGGAGAATGGCGTAGATAGGGTTTTATACTCTTCTACGTCTTCTGCCTACGGTCTTATCAACACTCCTCCACTCACAGAAGACATGCCTAATGACTGCTTGAATCCATATTCAGTAACGAAGGTATCGGGCGAAGGTCTATGTAACATGTATAATAAGCTCTATGGGCTTAAGACAATAATATTCAGATATTTCAACGTGTATGGAGAGAGACAACCCATTAAAGGTCAGTACGCTCCCGTTGTGGGCATCTTTTTAAGACAGTTTGATGCCGGAGAACCATTGACGATTGTTGGAGACGGGTTGCAGCGCAGAGACTTCACCTACGTTCAGGATGTTGTAGGCGCGAATATCTTAGCATCAGAAACAGACAATGATGATGTTTTTGGGCAGACCATTAATATTGGTGTTGGGCGTAACCATAGCATACTGGATATAGCCAGAATGATTGGGTATAATTTTAAAGGGCTGCCAGAGAGATTGGGAGAGGCTAGAATAACTTTAGCAAATATAGATAAGGCCAGTGAGCTTCTTGGGTGGAAACCCGAAGTGCAGATTGAAGACTGGATAGGATTACAGAAAATATCGGGAACTAAGATGTCGCCCAAACAATGGATAAAGGAACACCTATAGAATAATTATGAGCATTAAAACACCAAGTTGGGATTCGGGACTGTGCGCCATATGGGTCATCTTGTTCTTTTTACCCTTTACCTACCATATGATTAAACATATATTAAAAGCTATGACTAAACCCTTAGCTTATAACGGCGATATAGCTACTGTGCAAGTGCCAGAAGAGTATGAAACTTCTGAGTATGAATTTAATGCTACCGTTACAGCTTCACAGCCAGCACCACTTAGCAGAGAAGAACAGTGGAAAATTATAGAGGATGCTACGATGGAGAAGGCTATGTCTGGAGATAAGGCCGCTAGAGACTGGGTGACTAAGCATGTTTTTACAGACCCAGTTGACCCATCTACCAGCCAGAGCGACTTCGTGCAAGACGTTGTAGATGCTCTTAGGCCGATGGGCTATAAGGCTGCTGACATAAAGGCCACAGTAAACGAGCTTACTCGATCTAAAGAGTATACTAGCGCGGATGATTTAATACAAGATGTTATTAAAAGTAGTTAATTTGTGTATAATGGTTATAGAAAAATGAATAGACTTAACAAATCCCTGTGTTACCTTTGTGGAGCAATGGACAGGGTTGAGGATGGCGGCATCGGCTGGAGAGAATACATTTCTACCAAGCTAAGGGATATGAGTATAGGTGTTTTAAACCCCTGCGATAAGCCAACACATTATGCAAAAGAAGATAGCGACTTCAGAGACAATATAGATAAACTTAAACGAGCAGAAAGATTTGACTTAGTTGCAGACGCAATGAAACCGATTGCCGCCGTTGACCTTCGTATGGTTGACATATGCCACTTTGTTATTATGAGCGTAGACACGGATGTACATATGTGCGGCTCGTACCATGAATCTTTCGTAGCGACAAATCAAAAGAAGCCCGTATTAGCCATGTGCGTACAGGGCAAAGAGAACGCGCCGAACTGGATGTTCGGGGTAATGCCACACGACCATATATTTGGTAGCTGGAGTGAGCTACTAGAGTATCTGGAACACATTAACGAAGACGAAGATGTAGACCACCTCAACAGGTGGCGATTTTTCGACTGGGAGAAAGTTTATGGATAGTTATTTTTATTGCCCATATTGCTGTTCAGAAATACCATCTGAAGACTGTGTACTTGCAGACATACTAGAGAAGCCAACAGGCCGAATGTATGTCTTTGAATGTTCTCGCTGTGGCGGTATAGAATCCAGTGAACTTATAGAAGAATATAAAGAAATCACGACTAAATAATATAACTTAGGGGGTGAAAAGGCATCGACTGATGGTGAAAATATTAGTTGCATTGACTGGTTGATCGGATGGCCAGTATAAAAGCCGATTACAATTTTAATTGCTGAACCTAGTTTCGCAATCGCAGCGTAGCTGCTGAGGCTTACCGCGCCTTATCACCCAAGCGGTAACGGGCTAAGTCGCGCTTAGATAGAGGCTTCACGACTTGAATTAATAGTGAGATGATGGTACTCCATCTGACTCCGATAATCGGATAACCTTGTTCGCTGTGTGAATACAACGTACTAACAATGTAGATACTGCTATGGAAACTAGACAGGACGCGGGTTCGATTCCCGCCGCCTCCACTTTAACACATTTTGGGTTTTATATATAGATGCACAGCAAGGACTATATAATAATTGAGCCAAATTCTGGCCTGATGTGCAATAATATATTTTCTGCTTGCTTCCAGTCTCTACTGGGAATTAGATTTAATAAAAGTTTATCGTTTGCAAAATATTCTACAGACGAAATGGGATATAACGGCGACAATCTGGATGGAACTTTTCCCCACTTCTTTGATTTTAATAAGTTAGATATTGTAGATAGCCCACAAGAATATCCCGAACAGACCGACAGTGAAATACATATTCTTATTAGGTCGTCAAATCTGGCAGATGTCCTTGCTATCGACCCTACTGATTCACATAGTCTAGACTTTAGAATTCATCCCCATGAGTTTTTTCAAGAGCCAATAGCTGCCAAATATATTAGAGCCAATCTAGACAAAATATTTTACAAAGAACTCCTTGAAGATAGCGAGGAGGGTATCTTTATACATTACAGGCTTGGTGATATTGCTAAAAGCGGCATGGAGGTTTGTATCGAGCATTTTGAAAAGGCTATTACTAGCGTTCCAAACTATGAAAATTTGCCAAAACATATATCTTCAGACTCTCCTCGCGATTCTCGCGTAAAGAAGATTTGTGATAATTACGGATTTGTTATACATGAATCTTCGCCCCAAGAAACAATTAAATTTGGATCGAGGTTTACAAATAAGTTATTAAGTCACGGAACCTTCAGTTGGTTTATTGGTGTTCTCGGAAGTCAAAACAATATAATTCTCCCCAACAGTAATAACTATATTAGGTGGCACGGCGATATATTTGTTTTTAATGACTGGAAACAGTATTATATGACTAAATCGAATTAGTTATTATATCAAACTCTAGTTATTATACTATACTGGCTTTTGTCACAGCAAACCTTTGCCGAT
>Ga0208299_1000867_pt1 | contig 24882 bp, 14 predicted proteins | sample 15_taG_FD_184089 | JGI IMG/M metagenome (GOLD analysis project Ga0208299, IMG submission 184089) | Marine viral communities from the Subarctic Pacific Ocean - 15_ETSP_OMZ_AT15312 metaG (SPAdes) (version 2) | ecosystem: Environmental > Aquatic > Marine > Oceanic | place: Pacific Ocean | collected...
AGCGATCCTCTTCGGCGAGGTCGATATACACAGCGTCGTGAATAAGAAATGCGATGTGGCTTTTTCTCCCCTTCAAAAGCTCATAGACTTTGTAAGCCTGCTCGTGCACCATATCAATTGTGGTGCTTTGAACGATGTAGTTGAGCGCATGATGCTCGTCCACGTTCTCTATTATTCTACCATAATCCGTCGTAATTTTTAAGCCATCCCAGTACCTATTCCGTACCAAATCCTTGTTATATAGGCGCTCTAAGTCCTTGTTTTCCTTACTAGAATACAACCATGCAAAGGTTTTTACTTTGGCTTCGTCGCGCGTCAGGTGACCCCCGAAAATGTTCTTAACATTCCAGTTGTGAATATCATTCTTGGGCTGTTCGACACCTGCGAGAGCCAACAACACCCTTAATTCGGCTGCATTGAAATCAAGCTCGACGAGGTAGTCGTTCTTTGGTTTAATACACGCGCGGAACTCCTTGTTCATCGTGAGAATCGGCAGGCTGTTTGGGTTTGTCGACAGGCGCCCGGTGATCGTGCCCCATGGGTTATAATCGCACACGTGATTGACGGTTTGCAACGCACGGTGAAAGTTCATTCCGCGGACGGAGCTAAGAAGATGCTTAATTGGATTGATATCGACACTCACCGATTGTGAACGGATGCTAGAGAGCATTTCCACAAGATTGTACATGAAGTCATAGTTCTCTGGTCTCGGGTAGGTCTCGAGAACGTGTTTCGTGATCTTATTTTTTGCCTCAAGGTATTGAAATAGGAAGTATTCCGGCAGTGCGTCATACAAACAGTTTTCGTCCAACGAAAGATGAGACGTTCTAAAGGCTTTCAGGCACGATTTAAGCGTCTTCTTAATCTTTTCCCACTCAGGCCTTATATCTTCCGGGCAGACGTCTGTAATCGTCGCTCCGTTGCTATAAATACGCGCTATCTCGTAGTGGGGGCCCCTCAAATGACGAGAATATTCCCAAGTCTCTCCTTCTAAAGGAAGAGATCTTTCTGGGATAATAACATTGTTAGAATAATATCCGACACAATCAGCTTTTGTGTCGAGAACTTGAAAAAGCAATCGAACCTCTCACCTTCTGTTTATAGAGGACACAACCTCCATAGCAGTGTCTAGTATATCAGCTGTACCGTGAGGGTCAAGTCTTAAATTCAAATTAATTTGACTATAGTTCGAAGGATACAAATAATCCTTATATACCGCGTCGACATAAACTGCCACCTGATTAAGAAGTGCCGGGGTGCCATATGTTCTATATAATTCATACGCCCTCAACAAAACTGTTTTTAGTAGGCCCTCGTCGGTTTTTGTTTCACGGGAGCGCAAAAGGCAATACAAATCAATTGTCTCGCGGTGCGTGAGTCCTTCAGAGTTCCCCAAATAGGCACGATAACCGATCTCAGCGCGCAGAGGCCCGCCGGCTGATTCAGCACAGCGAGCCAAATAAACTATTTTTTCTTCTTCATAGATTGGCTTGGCTTCCACAAACCTCCGATAAGCATTCCTGACGAAATTACTAAGAAGCGACACTGAATTGCTTCGAATTTTATAGAAATATGTCTGAAAGAAATTATCTTTGGTGATGTGTCCACCCTGTTGAGTAACAAAAAGATTAATATATTTCATCGTCGCATCCGAAAACAGATCTGCTGTTAAAATCCATGGAGCATTTTTGTCCACCAAAAATCCAAACTTCTTTGCAGATTTAATATAATAAAGAAAATTCGGATCACTTACAAAATCCTCATATTTTACAGCATCATCCCCCGCATCCTCGTCTGCAATGGCAATCTTTAGGCCACTTATCATAGGGCTCGTATAGGCAGACAAAAGAAGCGCTGGCATCGTAATGGGAAACTTTTCAGACATTATCTTAAGATACTCAAGAAAAATAGGCTTGAAGTCTCCAAAATTCTTTATGGGCTTGGATGGACTGGCATTATAACTTGCAATGAACGCCTCTATTAAACCATTTAAGTAAGTGTTATATTTAATCGACGGGTTAGTATAGGCCATCACTGCGCTTAAATCAAAAAGTGCAGAGTTTCCCCGGTGGTCGATACAGCCCGTAAAGAAGGCCTCCTTCATATGTGCCACAAAGTCACCAAAAGCAATACTAACAAAGTCTAAACATAGCATTCCTGGCCTTGTAGCTTGTTCAATACTAGCCAAGCGTCCGGCGCGCGGAATGACACAATGTTGGTCTTGATCAACGCGGCCGAATAAGTTTTTATCATGCCAACTATGCAGAGGCTTTGTAGTGGCCTCCGGATAAATAGCCTCTTTATAAAGGGATCTTTGAAAAAACTTAGCGCGCGGTGAAAGAGCATTGTTTCCAGATGGATTATGCAGATCTACTTCGGTATAGTTGAATGACTTTGTCATAATATCTTAACTAGGGTCCGACTTGGGACTTTCCTTGCCATCTCCTTCAAATTGGTGAATTGCTACTAAAGTTCCGGCCGACAAAGTGATTCCTTCCTGCAAGCCTACCACACGCACATCGAAACCATCACTGGATATAGAGTGCGTAACAGACGACACTAAGTAATAGCCGCCGATTCCCAACAGCTGGGCAAGATTGGATAAAGATCCTCCAGAGTCTATTGCGCCCACCCCAATAGAGGTCGGGTCGACTTTGATATACTGGCCATTTCTATGTAAATTGTTGCCTATCATATCAATCTGAACATTATACAGTTCTCTCAGTTGAAGAGCTGACAGCGTACCTTCACGCTGAAGGCGCGCCTCGCGAAAGTATGGCATATCATTTTTATGAAAAGATATTTTTTTACTGAGGCCGCAAGCTCCTCCAATATAGTGGGTATAAATACCGTTTTGAATATTTTCCATCTCGCTCTTACTCACGGAGGGCCTGGAGTCGGCCGAATATAACACGAGGCTGGGAATTACAGGAGCGTCACCCAGCCCTTGGTCCAGCAGTGTCATGCCCTTCTGGGAAGCCTTTGCTTTAGACCGGGCCACTTCCTCTGGGGATACAATTCTGGATGTGAACGATTCATCAAGGCCAAAGTTGGCAGTATCAAATCTTAAATTAAAATTGAGGGCATCTCCAAAACATTTGGAGTTAAATGATCGACCAATGAGGCTGGCGCAAATCTGTTTAATAAAGTTTATAAAAGAATATGTTTCTCTCTGGGGTCTTACTACATGATTAACAAACCATTCCTGAAAATATTCTAGCGAGATGGGAAGGCTGCCAATATTTGTAAAGAAGGCTAACATGTGAGAGTTTTTAAACCGAAGAGGGTCAATGTCGGCGAGGGCCCTTTGAATTATTGGACCTTCTGCATCCCCACACTGTATGCTTACATCGGGATATTTGAATGCAAGCAGGGGATCCAAAATCTCTATATTGGATAGCATCATTTGAAAGCTTCCATCGAAACCATTACCCGAATCTACAATATTTTTTAAATATGACAAGATACCATCAATTAAATCACCCAAATAAAAATACGGTACATCCAAATATTTTGTCGTTGCATATTTTGTACCGCCGCGGCCGGCCTTGATAGACTCAATAATGTTTCTATTGACGGCCCGGGCTGAACCGGGGTTCTGCTCTTTACCTGCGACTGCCTTACCAATAGCTGTTTGGGCTCCCAGTATGAGACTCTCTACATCAGTCTCGCTGGCCCTCTGGGGTTTGAGAGTCATGTCGGTATAATTGCCGTTCGGGTCCAAACGGCTATTTGCCATTTCGGCCCTCTCTTCGGGACTCATATTTTCTGCCTTCCTAAGTGCATCAACATCTACGCGCAACATATAGATTTGACTTTTATCATAAAGGTTGCATAAAAATCTCTTATATTTAAGAGACTTGTTCTTGGTAGTCAAGTCAAGCATGTCTTCTAATTTCTTTTCTCGCTTCTTTTGCAGTCTATCTATCTCTTTTGTCTTGTCACCATTTGACTCGATGTATTCAGCATCTGCTGCATCCGATTCTTTGAGCGCGTCTTTCATCTCTTTTAGTTTTTCATCAAACTCAGTACCACCAACAAAAATGTCAGCATTGGGGGCCTTCAGGATTCCATCCAAAGAGGCTTGATAACGGACCTTAAGATCCACAGCGCCATCTTCTTGAAAAGATAAATCATGGCCGACGACCTGTAAATAGAGAGATACACGCGTGTCGTCAATTGCCTTTTCTAAAAACTCACCATGAGTTTGAGATGTGCCCTCTATTTTATTTTGAAACCCTCGAAACTCCATGTTAGAAAATCCGGGAGGGGTGGCCCAGCCAACGGTGGCCTTAATTCTAAACCGGCTTCCCTCATAGGTCTCACCTATAAGGTCCTGACAACCCGGGGACGACCTAGGTTGGGCGCCTGGGGACTCTTTGGGGGTCTTACGAAAAGACGTCCCAGATCCAATAATCAAATCTAGATACCCAGCTTCTTCTCCGCCGGCCGAGAGGCTCTGGTTTAATGAAAACAAATCCTGGAGTGTCTGAAATCGTAGCTGTAACTCGGCGCTGATATTGTTTTCTACCTCAGCTGGGTTAACCCCATCTAGTTTCCACGTAAATGATTTAATGCCGGCGCCGCTGTACCTGCCGAGGGCACCATTTGTTATCTGTTCTATATCTTTGGGATCTATAAATGTAGGAAACGGAATTTCCACTTCTCTAAAGGGCACCAACGTATCCTCATCCCTATAGTCCACGCGGCACACCTTTATATAAGGAGTTAATAGCGCATATGCATCAGGACATAAATTCAAAAGAGCCGAGACCTTGGGGGTCTGTTCTGACCCTCCGTGGTTAATATAGGAAATCATATTGCCGGGCTGAACACCTCTTGCGGGTGCAGCTTGGGGTCCCGTGAACGGATTCTCCATTACTTGGCTATTTTTCTTATCAACTATAATTGAAAGATTCTCGTATGCGCCGCGGCCCTCTTTAATTCTCTCCTGTATTTCAGTATCTTTTGCATAAGTAAGGGTACGAATGTTTTGTATAAGAAAGCACTGCAAATCGTAAGGCTTCAGGCCTGTGACATCTACTGGGGGGCGGGGTACCGGCTTGACGGTACTCTTGGTCTTGTTCCTTGTGTTTTTTTCTTTACTCTCTATCAGGAGTTCTTTTATGACCTCAATCAAAGTTCTGTTGAGCAAACCTGGATAACATCTGGCAATGCGTGCAATAATCCTCGATGTATAAGCACTTACTGCTGCGAGGCCGGAATCGGCGCCGTCGCCTTCATATCCTGGATTATAGGCCAGATACAGTGCATTATTACCGAAAAGATTATTTTTAAAAAGGCTAGGGCGGAATGTGGTTCCGGAGGTTGCGGCACTCGTCTTCTGATAGTTTTTTGCCCACGGACCGTTGTCGGTCTCCTCGACCATTGGTTTCCACTTCAGGGCGCCCCGGAGGGCAACGCCGCGTTGAAACGATGTGGTCAGCACCCTTCCGCGCAAGTTCGTCGGCCCGGATGGTGAATTCGGAGAATCCCCTTCGGCCTGCACGGTCACCCCGGGGTGGGGGCCGGTGCTCGCCTCTGAGTAAAAAGCAATTTCAAAGGTTTGGTCGCCTCGCCAAGTTCTATCCTTAGCTGGGTTTGGTTTGCCGGCGTATACAGCACTCAGGCCCGGGAAGTGTTGAGGATTAAGGTTCGACAAGTTCTGGGGGGGCACCATCTGTGTTTTTAGATAATCTAATAAAGTGGTCTTAAACTGTCTAATTGGTTGCGCCTGCCATTTGTACGATTTACCGTCGGCCGTGTCCCAGGAGGCGCCATTAGTGATAACACTCGCCATATGAGCTTTCAAATTGTCGGGAGTATTAGAAAAACTGGCCATAATCCTTTGGGGCGCGTTGTCGCCCTCTGCTCCCGGCGGGTAATTTCCGAGGCCGGCCATAATCATTTTTGATGGCGCCGTCGTATTTTCATCGCGGTCAACTTTCACGGTCGACTTTCCGTCATAGGTAAACCCCTCTTTTACAAGCCTCACCATCCCGCCGGTGGGGCCCAGCTCTTGCGTATCACCTAGTTCAGATCCAGCGATTGTCCGAGTTTCTCCAGCCTCGGTGCCTTCGGCCGGGAAGCCCTCTGGGTAATACACCAGGCGGTCGTCGGTCTCTTCTCTGAACTTCCCTGTCACGACGGAGAAATCGACAAGTTCTATAGCATCTTCAGTAAGAACCCACGGGATCCCCCCGCCTTTAAAAGTTGAACTGTCGGCTGTTTTAACAACCTTGGGGAGTTCTAGCTTGCCCTCGTCGCCCGTAATAAAAGTGGTATCCAGAGGATATTGAATGGCTATGTGCCGCGTTTGATCTACGCTCGCAGGCTCTCCAGAGCCATGACCGGAGTGCGTTACACGAGACATGAGTTGGATTGTCTGCCATGCTGCGTTGTTCTCGTCGAGCTTACCAGTGAATAACCTGTCCACTTTGGCAAAAAATTTATCATAATCTTGTTGGTCTCCGGGTTTTACAACCCCGGCTTCGATTGATTTATCGAGGGCGCCCTTTGATAAAACTCCTGTGGCGCTAGCAAGACTAACAAATAGAGCCCAATCTACCTTTTGCATATTGGTGAGTCCGGGGTCCCCAACATTCGTCATCTTCCAATCATTTTGGACTTGGTTGGACGGCGCGCCGGTGATCCAACCTTTTGTGTCTTTGTTATCTACTAAGTCAGCGTCAGCTTCCTCAAAAACAATTTCATCAGCATGGTAAATTAAATTATAAAAGTGGCCCTTTCCAAGCTTCGTGGTAACCATTTCTCTGCAAGCCTGGAGAAGAATACTATATGCCTGGTCATCTAGGAAGGCCTTTTCGGTGGCGACACCATGAGAAAGGCCAAGCTTGCCTTTAATATCCTTTCGGAGTTGCGGCATTTTCGCGCGATTAATTTGCATCGGAGCGCGGGAGCCGTCTGGGAGCTCTCCGGTTAAAACCGGGTCGTTAGGAAAAAGAGTTGTATATGAATTTATAAAGTTATTAAGTTTTGTAAAATTTTCGTTATCATCATCTTTTGTTAAATATTCATACAAGAACGCGGTGACAAAGGCCTTCGCCAAATTATCGTTAAACCAACGTCTGGTTGAGGCTACTGTAACACTCATAAACTAATTCCCAATATACGATAAGATCTTTTCTAAAGGCAGCGGAATATAGATAATGTCTCCCATATTTACATTTGCCTCTGTGGGCTTTTTATTATAGTGAGCAATTACCCACCAGAGTCTAGGGTTTCCATAGTATTCTGCTGCCAATTTGTAATATCGATCTCCGGTTTTCCAGATCCTTTGAACACTCTGAAGAGTGGAAATCTGTGCCACACTAGGATATCTTAACACACCTGTGCCAAAATGTGTAATTTGTTTTACACCTCTTTCGTCGAAAAACTCTTCGTACTCTTCAAGATTGTTTTTTAAAAGACGTCGGGAACTATATCTACTCATTATTACCAGCTCCTGTCGCCCAGTATGCTACTCAAGTCGGTATCTAGGACGCCCCGCTCGCCTTCCGGCAGAGTGGCTGCAGATGTCGCGTCGCGCGAAAGAAGGCGGGCCGCTTGAGCCTCTCTTAACTGATTGGGCCCGCGGGCGCCTTCATTAGGGAGCGGTTCGGCGTCGTCGTCTGTGGCGGGGGGGTCCTGAGGCGTTTGCTCCCCATTCGTCGCCGCGTCGGCAGGAGCAGGAGCAGCTGGGTCTGGTTCAGTTTCATCAGCGGCATCACCTTCTGTCGGCAGGATAATGGGATCCGAGATAGCATGTGGAAAGGTCGATCCCAACTCTCTTGCATCATCGCCGCCAAAAATGTGCTTGCTTACGCCGCCTCCCAAATCAACGGTGCGCGTTGTCCAACCTGTGAGATGCGTGTGGAGAACCGTATATTCAAATTGTACGCGGTGAAGCTGGTATGCCATAAAGGGTTTCCCGGAGCCTCTTCCTTTTACAAAAAACTGACCACTCTCAATCTCTGGGGAATATGAAAACCCGTTCAAGAACCCTACGAGGCCGGCGCCGTCTAGAGCATTGGAAATCAACCCATTCCATTTTACTTTTAACAACGGAGCAGCTTGTAGTGTTTGACTATTGGGCGTTCCCAAGTCGCCCTGAGGGGCTGAATATACTGGGTAGAGAAACTGGGCCAACTTATTAAGTTTTCTAACATTTTTGGCAGCTTCAAACTTATTGGCTGCCACAACATCAAATGCCAATGATATTTTTCTACTCGTTTTTTGAAAATTGTATAGATCATCCATGCGGCCATAAACCGGAGTTCCCTTCCAACTGGAGGCAAACGAATCGGCAAACCCTGTCACCCAGGCATCAAAGCTTACATCATTGCCGGTTGGAATATGTGTGATAGAAATTTGAAAATAATCTTTAGCTATCATTCCGGGTTTTTCTGTTCTCATATCATATCCTCCTAGTAAGACCCACCAAGGAATGGGCTAGCTGCTTGGGCCACAGGCCCTGCTGGATCATTAACGACACTAAGCAGTCCATGCGGGTTCACAGCAATTGAATCCTTGAGGGAGGCCTGGATGTTGGCGCCGGCAATCCCGGCAACGATTGCTGCGGGGAGGCCTTGAATCATGGTTACCACCTGTTGGCTGCTTCCGCCACCATTGGGCTTCATCGCTTCGGCAGCTCTGGCGACGGTGCCTCCTGGGGTGCCAAAACCGAGGAAGGTACCGTCGGGGGCGGAATAACCCTTATCAGCGCTGTCGAGGCCCGCGAAGCCCCCGCCCGGGACCGGGACCGCATCATTATAGTCACGATTGGCATATATGCCGCCGGCGATTCCGCCGGCGACTGCGCCGACGGCGGTACCGGCAGGTCCAAAAAAGGATCCCATCATCGCGCCAGAGGCCGCTCCGCCGAGAACTCCAGTTGCGCCGGCTGCGCCCCTCATGTTCTTGTTGCGGAAATAATTGGTGCCAGCCATCGTGGCGGCGCCAGCTGCAAGGCCTAGGCCGGCCATGCCAAAGCGACCCATCGACATAGCTCGTGCATTGGCCGCGTTGGCGGTGGCCGCGGTGCTAGCGGCGGCGCCTTGGGCAGCTGTCGCGGCTGTGGCTGTACCCATCGCCCCTACGAATCCCATCAGCCACGAGACACCCATTGACAACTTCACTGCACCCCAAGCAGCCAGGAGCCATCTCCAATTATCCGTAAGAAATTTAACTGTTGGGATTAGGTTTTTCATGATAAACCTTTGCAGCCCGAGAAGCTTGGGTTTTACATGCTTATCAAATATCGCGGTAAGATCATGATTCTTTTGAATGAAAACTGAGAATTTATCAATCAACCTAATAATGCTATTAACAAACGGTTGATTGGCAATCACTAAGCTGTTGAAGGCATCCTTTAGTTTAGCAAGGATATCTCTTGCTTCGCCGGCTTTCCGGGCGAGCTGCTCTTGTCTCATAACCTGAAGCTCTTGGAATGGATCTAACTCCTGCATGGACCTTCTGAGGGTATCAACATCGGTACCAAGTGCAGATGCAAACGCTTTTTGTTCAAACTTATTCAGATCACCAAAGAGAGTACCCGAGGCTTTTAGTGAGTCTTGGAGCATTACAAGCCGTTCAGACTCAGAAGCGTTAAGCATGTCAATAGAGTTTAGATATGGGCCGCCGAGGAGTGCATTGAGTCTGCCGACAGCTTTGCCAGAACCCTCAAATGTATCGAATTGTTCTCCAGTAATTTTTAATAACGAGTCCATGGAAAGGCCTGTACTCTTGGATTGAGCTTCTAGTTCTTTAAATACGTCTACTGCTTTGGCGCCATAAAATGCAAGCTTTGGCATCGCAGAAGCAAAATCTTTTGAAATCTCGCTGATAGGCTTGCCCACCGAGCGAGCAATCATTTCAAATTCGCGGAGTAGTTGTTCTGATTGACGCGTATTGAGGCCCAAGGATTTTGTGGCCATATCCAATATCTTGCCCGCTTCGGCGCCAGTGACACCAAACTTTTCTAAGGCCATGGTGGTGTTGGCAATATTGGTCTGTTCTGAGTCCGATAGCTCTGAAAACTCTCTAAAGGATCCGAAGAGGGCTGTGACTGCTTTGCCGGCATCAGCGGCGTTCATCCCATATGTCAGATACGCAAGGCCTGCGTTCGAGATAACTTGATTATATTTGTAACCTGCGCCGGTTGCTTTTCTAAAAGAGGAGGCTGCTCTATCTACGCCTAAGGCAAAGTCAATTGAATTGCTAGCTATTTTTGCTAAAACTGAGCCAACGATTGATAGGACACCGCCGACGGATGTCGCTTTTCTTAGAAGCCCAAGTGGGGCCAGCATGGATTTTCTTAGAAATTTATAGCTTTCGCCGACCATGAGTACATGATTAGACAGAGTCTCGAAGGAAGCATCAGCCGCCTCTAAAGTCTTGTTATATGTGCCTTGAACCTTGGTAAGTGTTTCTAGCTTACCGCGCATGCCGACGATTTGATTAGTAAGCTCCTCGTATCCGTCGGAGTTGCGGTCCATCTCCTTCCGGGTTTGCTCCAGGAGCTGGATCTTTGCGCGCATGCCCGCGCTCTCTATCTCCCAGGCTTCCTGGCGATCTTTTGCTAGATCTTTGTCCATCGCGACCATCTCGTCGATGTCCCGGCCCGGGGTTGTTGAGTCGCGGCGGCTGCGGCCTCGATAGCTTTTTCCCCCTTTTTTGCCACCGTCATCACCCATTCGGTCGGCAAGGTTTTGCACATTGGTGTTGAGCGCATTGATTGCATTAAGGAGATCTTGTGACATTTAACGGGCCCTAATTTTTAAACGGCCACCGTAGGCCAGTTTCGCGTTCGAAGCCTTCGACCGAACTCATTAACTGATGTCGGTCGGAAATAGTACGGCTGTCGCCTAGGCCGTGCTTGAGGTAACTGTCCATATAACGCTTTTCTCCCTTTAGCGCTTTAAAAAAGGCGTTAATTTGTTCTTGGGTTCCCTTAAGAGAAAGGGGAGTATCAAAGCCAGCGAAATGCATGTCCCAAAGGAGGTTTCGTACATTCAGAGCAAATTGTGTATACATCGCCTCATTAAGCATTTTGTTGTTTAAGTCAATAATGATTTTTTCTTTTTTCATAACGGTCTCCTCCTCTCATAAATAGTTTACCACAAAAAAAGACGCCCCCTATTAAGAGGCGCCCTTCTGTTGTTCTTGTTCTGCAGCCTTTTTCTCTTTGAAATGCTTTATTAGTCTCTCCAAAAACCACCTTCTAAGACCTGTTGGTAAGTTGTATGCTTCTGTAAACGACCAATTACCGTGTTGCTTTAAAAGAAAGAATTCTTCGTAGAGAGACTCTTGATACTCAGAGTTCAGGCCAAAAAAAGTTTAAATTGATCGGCACCTCCAGGCGGCCGACGTGGTTGCATGAGTCACACTCGAAGTCAGCATACATGTTGACGTTCGGCATTATGTCTTCATAAACATTTCTTATTTTTCTTGATAATTTCACTGGCATTGCAGCGATTACCTGATTAACCGCGGAGGGTTCTTTCATCTCGTTTACTGAAACAATAATACTTTGCAACATCGTGGTAACGTTGCCTGGCTCTTTTTTCAACTTTTTCATTCTCTCAAGAGTTTTTGTAATTCGCAATTCGTCTCGGCCGGTTAACAGCTTAATCTCAACCTCTAAGGTGAATTGGGAATCTTCCAGGGTCAGCAAGAAATTACCATTATCTAAAAGAGTAACTCCATCTGACAGTTCAGATTCTTTAATTTCCTTTTCCTCGAGGGAAAAATCCTTTGTATTCACCTCTCCGCAGGCCGGGCAACCAATAGATGTAGTATAGATATCCCCAAATCCAGTTTGTCTGGTGGCAATAAGGACTGCATTCTTGTCTCCAATTAAGAGAGAATCCGGGTCAATGTCTGAATCAATTAAAACTGACTGCAGCAGCCGATTGAGAGCCATCCCATTCTTTAAAAGAGGCTCAGAGGTAAGAATATCTTCCTCTTTGGCTGTCATGTGTTTGATTTCCACTACATCCACATTGTGGAGCGGGTGGTCATCTGGGTAAAACATGCCCTTACTGGGCAGTTCTACAAATTCTGTTGGGGTTGTGAACGAAAAAGTATTTTCTGTTTGAGTTCGAGGGGGTGCCATCCTGGGTGGTGGCTGTACATCTGGCGAAGACGTACGCGATGAGTTCCTTCTTTTCTTACCCATTAATCACCTTCTTTCTAGTATTTTAAGCGCTTTCGCCGCTATGAATTGCTCTAGCGGCCGGTCCGATATCATACGTAGCCCAATCATACCGCATTGTGACCTCAATATTAAGGATATCTTCAGTATCATATGATAAATCACCAAAAGTGGCCGCCGTAATAAAAGCATTATTAAGAGACCAAGTCCCTACGGTGCCGCCTTCGCCCGAAAGCTCTTCAATCTCAACAATGCCGAGAGCTTTGAGGGCTGCGTCCTTGTTAATAGTGGAAGGCTCTTGAGCACCCCGGAAAATTAATTCCTGAGTGTCAGGCTTTAAATAGCCCATGTTTGCCAGGGCATCATACAACAGGGCATTACCATCAGGCGCAACAGCATTAACAATTGTAGCCTGAATTGTGTTCCACTCAACAATTCCTGGGTAGTAATAGGTGTTGCCTAAAAACTTGTGAGGAGTTTCAGAAACAGTGTAAGACGGCTTTGTTACGGCGCGCGCAAGATACTCCGTGTAAGTAAACTCGTCGTTGATGGTTGCTAACCTCGGTAGTCTAAGCAAAAATCTATGTTGTCTTTTCGGTTCTGATAGTGCGCTTGTCCAAAATGCCATGTTCGTTGTCTCCTGGTGACTCTAATATTATATAGTGCGGGAGCTTATAATATCCCGCATTATTTACTAGTCGTCAAATGATGCTCCCGTTCTTGTAATATTAAAGTCAATCGCGATGAATTCAATAGCACGCGTCGGCTTCAAAAAGATCTTAGCATAGAGAATGTTTCTATCAATAAGATCTGGAGTTGTTGTTGTCTCGTCCAACACCACCTTATAGTCTGAGAGACCAAAGTTCGTCTTTACATTAGCCAAGAAAGGATTGACCTCTGACTTAAACCGGGCCCATGTAGTCTTCGAGTTCGGATCGAAGAGGATCGTGGATGCCATCTGGGAGATGCGCTTCTTCACGAAGATCATCAGGCGACGGACATTGATACGATCGAGGGCTGAAGGCGTCGTTTGAAGCGTCTTCTGGCCAAAGATCACAATACCCTCTGCCGGGAACTTGGCAATCGGGTTAATGTTGGCGTTGTAGAGGTCATCTCGATCCTTGCGGCGCAACTGGTGTGCCACATCAAGGATGGGAATTCCTGCTGCACCTTCCGTTAGGCCGCCGCGGTTGAAGCCGGCTGGGGCAAACCAGACCTGCGTCTTGCGCTGGGAACTTGAGAAAGTACCAAGGGCCGGAATAGAAGGCGGTAGCCATACGAGCGCGCCGTTAAGGTTGTCGCGGCCGCGGACCCATGGATAGAAAGTACAGCCGTAAGAAGTGTTAAGGCTTCGCTCTCGTAGGTTGGCAATTGCCTGTCGAATCTCGCTGGCAGTATTATTGCGTTGGACTTCCTGGCCTTCCTCTCGGGGATCGAATCCGTTGGGTAGATCAATAACCGCCAGGGCATCTGCCCGATCTTCGCATGTGCGAATGAGGTGGGTTGTCAAAGTCTCCTGGGTGAGACCCGGAATGGAAGCCAGATTCATCTCAGTAACCTCGGGGTCTGCCACAGAGTCGATAGCGCGTCGGATTGAGTAGAATTCGTAACTATCGTCGTCGTTGGCAGCTTCGTCGATGTTGCGATTGGCAAAAGGATCCATTTCCGTGATGTCAAGACCGTCGAAACCACCATATAGAGGCACCGTAAATCGATCGTATCCTGCGTTCAGTACACCACTCACGGGGCCATTTGCAAAAGTCAAAGATCCTGACCCGGCGTCCGCGTCGTCGCGGGAACCACTAACCCACGTACCAGCGGAGCCTGAGATGTCGTCCAGGGTGAATTCCATGGAAAGCTCAGTATTGGATGTGCTAGAAGCTCCGAAGCTGTTGACGATACCGCCGCGAGGACGGAGAAGGTCAATCGTAGAGCGATCGAATACTGTGCTGCCGGCAGCTTCGGCTGTTTGGAGGCCGAAGTACGCATCCTTGGGGTTGTTCAGGTTTCCGTCGGAAGCGTTGATTCGGAACTCAGGAACGGGGTAGATGACGTTAATGTTGTAGTTGAGGATAGCCGCGACGTCGGCGCCGCCAGAAATGGCAAAGAGAGAGCCAGAGGTGATCTCGCAGCCGAGGCCTCCGACGGGGAGTCCCGTTACCGCGGTGCCAGAAAGCCACTGGCCAGCGAGGGATCCCGTCTGGAGCAGATCCTCATCATTGTATTTAACGATGCCCCTAAAGCCAAAGGGAAGAAGTTGTGGGTCTGTAATCGTGCCCGCGTCCACATCTGCATTCATAACGATGCGGATATAGTCGGAGCGATTGTCATAGCCTCCCACGACACGATAGCGGCGCTCGTCTTCGTTCCACTCGGTTCGCTTGTCGCCAATAAGGCGCGCGACATAATTAAGGGAATCCGGGTTGAGATTGCAATCGTTAAACTGTTCAACGATCCTTACCACATTGTCGGTGTCACTTAGATGACGAACAACAACCGAGAAAGACCCGTAATCGGTGCTATCATTGGTGGAAACCGCGATATCTTGAATGGAAATCTTAAGATTTTTGTTGGTCCAGTCGCCGGGCTCATTGAGAGCCACAATTTTAAACAAATCTTGAGGTGCAGATGAAGGGCTTAGTCTGCAACTAATAACCTGTGGAGTTTCGGCAGAATTCAAGTTGGCTTTAAAATCATAACCAACATATGCACTTGATGTTGTGCGGAGAGGCACAACCGCGGCCCAGGTGCTGCTCTGAGTATTATCAATTTGAGCTGCCAGGTGCCGGTCAAAGGTTTCCCCTAACCAATAGTCAACAGTATTTGTGGTAATGGCGCTATTAGTCTTTTGTGGGTTTGTGCTAAGAACCTTACGAATATATTTCGAGTCGTTCTTGCTAAAGTTGAAAGTAGTAGTGAGGGTATTAGAACCATCATAATTCTTAATAAGCATCTTGTATTCAAACTTACCGCCCGTGTTTTTCACGATTACGCCTGAGCCTGTGACCGTGGCGCCTGAGACCGGGGCCCAGAGGGGCGCAGTAGTCGAGCCGGTCACTGTGGCAATCGCGCCGCTTAGCTCAAAAGAAACGTCTGTATCCGTGGAGTAGAAAACTGCTGCCAGGGCGCCAGTAAGCTCGCACATGGCGCTAGAGCCCGTTTCAAAAACAATGAGACCGTACGCATTAGTGGCACTCCAGCCGGCTTGACCAGCTGTGGCAACTCCAGGTTTGTCGGCACCAAGGAGTCGTACATAAGTTAGAGGAGAACTGTTTCTAAGATATGCCTGCGCAGCATACATGCCATATGTGGTGGCGGTGCCATTGTTGCCGCGGCGCCAGACATCGTCGCCAGAGCTGCCGGGACTCGGTGCTCCAAAGACATTCACGAACTCTTCAAAAGAGTTAACTGTTACTGGCCGTAAGGCAGGCCCTTTTCTTGCGCGACCAAAAATAACTGGTCCGATTCCGGCGGGCGAGGCGGGAAGCTGAGAGTTGTCAATCTCATTGACAAAAACTCCAGGTGATACAAATCTGTAATTTTTTACCGACATTCGAGAGGTTCTCCTACATTATGAAAATGTTCAAAGTAAATAGTGCTAAATAGTAGCAATGGTATTATTCTCTATAAAATCCATCTTTAATACTATGAGGGATTTCACCAAGGACCGTTCTCTCTCTGCCTATTTTTACTTCAACCGCATTTTCGCGGCGGACAATCTTGGGCTTTTCTTGGTTTTCACCCTCACCAATAAGGTATCCTAAAACTTCGATATTAATAGTAGTTTCATAGTTTCTTTGGGCCATCGCAAGGTTCGCTTTGTTCGCATTATTGGCCAAGTTGCCATCAATGAAAATTTCATAAAAATGTCCCTCATTTTCGATTCTTTTTGGCATCCGAGAGTTGCCGGGAACTGTCAGAAAAGGTCTGATCATCTCGTTTAGTTGTTGCTGGTATTCAGTTCGAACGGTAATCTCATACATTACCTTCACCCACACTGGAAGGGGGATGGTTATGGTTTCATATACAGTTCTCTGCGTGGACATGTTCCTTTTGTTGGTATTATAATTCTCGGTGGGAATCTTTTTATCGGGCCCAAGTTTTCTATTTGCGTACGCATTTTGAAATTCAGCTGTCTTCTTAGGATTTATATGCCTTGCAATAGTAACAGTAGTCCCGCCCTTCGCATCCGCATTGGGATACAAGTTTGCGTAAACTGTGCCCCTAAAATTTGGCTCCTTGGTGACAGAGGACCGATTTACACTGATTAAAGGTAATATGAAGGTTTCCTCCGAATCTCTGAGGTCTTTGTTATGCTTAAGTTGATATGCTCGTTCCGCCGTAACCCATAGCACCGGCACTTTTTTAAAGCCTTCGTTTGTTGTGGTAGATAAGTTTAAATCTTCATCAATAAATCTTAACAGCGCGCCGTCGATTGTTTCCAATGAAGACGGCATAAATTCTATTTCATGCAGTTTATCAGCGACCTCTTTATCCCCGACATAATCATAACGACTTGCTTCTTTATCTTGAATTTGTGCCTGTGTTCTTCGGTTTTTGGCCACGCGACTACCCTACAAAGATGCCGGCTGGCACATTTTCCACCACTTTCTTGGTGGAGTCCTGCAACGAAGCGTCTGTTGTCGCCAACTTGTCGTAGGTTGTCTCGTCAAGAAGCGCCTTAAGTTCTGTGCGAAGATTATCTTGTTCGGTGCGTGACTGAGACAGCAGGTCAGACGCATTCATGGTTACGCTTTCGCCAGGAATTGGTACTACTGAGAACTTCCCTCTCACATGTCCAAGCATTTCCTTTGTCAGGGCTAGTGCAAACCTGCGAATCCACTGCTTTCCTATAGAATTGATCCTATTGTATGGGAGGTTCTCGAAAGGTAACGTATTGAGGTTGTTGATCCCCTCTACTCCCTCCGCGCCGCGGCCGGTCTCTTCCCATGGGTTAAACTCTTTATCAATACTAAACTGAACCCAGAATTTCTTCTGTGAAATGTTTTGTGGTTCCGGGAAAAGGCGCAGCATATTGTCTTGAAGTTGATATGAATAGTGTGAAACGCGTGTATATAAGGAATCCTCATATGCCATGGCCTGTAGTTTGTTCTGCCAGGTAGGAACAATCTCAAATGTGGAATCGTCAGCGTACTGCCCATAGGTGCGCATATTGCCAACCACTGAAAAGCCCCCGTAATACCCATAGAATCGCCACATCGCGCGTGGGGTCTTGAAGAAGACTTTACGAATAATAATTCTTCTCTTTCCCACACTGCCCGAAAAGGTGGCTGAAGTAGAAATTATTTCCTGAAGATCATAATCTTGCTGGCCTGCGGTCACATCAAAGGAAGATGAATATATAGGCAATAACCCTCCCACGGCCGAATCTGTTGCTATGGTTTGAGAAACGCGCTTGGCAAAACCATAATCAAAACGAGGATATTTTAATTCTACATTGGATCCGGAAAGCGCATCGCCGGCCGAAATTTGCCCATTTTGATCAAACGAGGCTGTTTGAGCCCCCAGAAGGCTAGATAATGAATTCTTGCTTTGATGAAGGTTAATTAAATATGAATATTCTAAAACGGCTTCTTCATAGGCTGAATATACATTTCCCTCCGTAAGCTCAATGTCTAAGACATCCCCTCCTAGTTTCTTATATGTATAAGCTACTTGATCGGAGGCGCCCGATAAAAAGGGCGCCGAAGCGGCGTAGATCCCAAAAGGGAGGGTTGCCACAACATTTGTCGGGCTCCCAGTAACAGGGAGCACATTTGAATTCGTTGTTGAACCTGGATTTAACTTTGGAACTGCCATCTATCTTCCTCTAATTGTCCAATACTAAATAGAAAGCCCCGCCTCAAAAGAGACGGGGCTTTAACTATTTTGACCTTACGCCAGATATTAACTTAATATCTCACTCAATCACTTAGCTGATAGGATTACCAAACTCAAGATCTCGAACGATAACTAAGCCGTACATATCGGGACGAACCATCTTCTTGGCGTATCGAGTCATGACTCCCTTACGGGGCACGAAGTCTTCAACACCGAAGATAGTAGGTGTGGTCTGCAGCGGCACATAAGGTGCGTACACATAGCCACTCTCAAGGAAGCTACTACCGCGTCGGCCAACTAGGACCAACTGTCGCGGGAAGTAGGGATCGACGATAACATCGAACTTCTTCGAAAGCGAACCAACCTTAACAGCACCCGCGTCGCCGCGGTCGCTATCAGCAGTCACATTGGCACGGAAGCCAGCGGTGAACTCAAGGATGTTGGCAACTTCAGGTCCGCAGACGACGAAGTTGGCAGCACCACGGAGAGTCTTCCGGTGGATCTGTGCCGACACATCATTGATAGTCTCAATGAGAGTCTCATACCATTCACTGACGTTGCCCGTGAAGTCCGGAGGACTTGTGGTATTAGACGCGTCAGCACCGGTCAGCCGGTTAAGGAACAGACCAGGGGAGCGCGACCAGTAACGAACACCAGCCTCAGAGCCTCGAACGAGGTCCTCAAGGATCTCACGATCGATCTCAAGAGCAATCTGCTCCGAGAGGATCTGAGTCAGCTCGACCTCAGCGTCAAGGTTGTGGTAGGCGTTAAGATCCTGTCCTAACTCCGGGGTCCACTTGGCCTTGAGCTTCTTGGTGACCGCGGTAACGGACACACTGTCGACCTTGATGTCGATCTCGGGAATGTTCGGATTGTTCTCAAGTCCCCACTCCACAATACCTTCAACAGCACCTAGGGAACCATTAACAGCCTGGAAATCATCTGCGATCGGAACCGTCAGGGTGCTAAGGCCCGAGAGGGCTGCACCGATGACTGTCTCAGACTCGGAACCGCTAGCATTGGCAATCAGAACCACACGATCACTATTCGTGGGATCCTCGCGGCTAAGGCGGCGCACGAGGCGGCCGTTGGCCAGCGTAGCATCAATCATGGCAACAAAGTCATCAAAATTGAATGATCCAGCACTCAGCGCTGATTTCAGGATGACTGCACCAGCGACAGCAGATCCCGAAATTAAATCGGGGTCAAACTGAAGCATATCAGCATTACGAAGTCGAGCACCGACAGTGGCGAGTACCACTGCGTCCGGCAAGAGTTCAGCCTCTCCGTTCGCACCCACGTTGCCCGAGAAGAGCATCACGGGAGATACAGTCGCAGATCCTGTCGGTGACGAATAGCCGTTGTTAAGTGCATACGGACCACGCTCGGCATTTACTCCGTTGAGGAGAACACCGCCGGTGATCTGCGAACCAACACGGCCACCACCATAGAGGGAAGTGCCAGTGGGGTATCCAAGACGCGGATTCGGTGCGGCAGAGCCAGAGCCGATTTCCGTGGAAACCGTGAAGTCGAGGAAGAAGATGAGGCCCGAGGGCAAACTCATCGGCTGAACGCTAACGAGATCGTTGGCGATCAGATTGCCGAATACTCGGCGAACGAGGGGGAATGCAACAGCTGCAAAACCCTGTACATCACCAGCAGACATGCTGCTGGTCTCACGTAGTAACTCTCGTGCTTGGTTCTCAAGCAGTCGAGCCATACTGTTTCGAAGTGAGTCATCACCGATTCCCTCTAGAAGACCAGTCTGTTCCCATTTTCCAATGAGAGCAGCGCCTTCGGCTGAAAGATCACGATTAACAATACCTTCGGTTAATTTTTCTACAATAGACATTTATATAACCTCCTTATAATTGTAATAATTGAATGTCATTTATTCAAACCTGCTAAACGCAGCATTCGACCCATTGCTGGGTCTCGTGTTGCCGTGTTGTTTTTCTTAGAGTTGAGTAAAAGCGAGGTTGGTCTCTGAACCGCTTCACGAAGTGTTTGTGGTCGTGTTCTCTGAACAAGAGTGGACCCCACTGCGTTTTGAATTGTTTCAAAAATCATTCCCGCCTCTTCAACAGAAGTGGCAGATTGAACAGCTTCGACAATTTGATTCTTTTGTCGCTCATTCAAGGAGGCGCTATTCAAAGCCTTGTTTTGATAAACAAGCTTGGCGTTTGCCAAGTTCAACTTAGTAAGTTGTGACTTGGCTTCAATTAAGAGAGCTTGAAACTCTCTTTTTGATTCTGTAAGTTCGGAAATCTTGGTCTCATAAAGGGCCGGCTTGACAACGTCGGGCGCGGTGTCTGCTTCATCTTCCTCTTCCTCGTCTTCGGAGTGGGCTTCTGCAGCGGCGCGCATTGCATCATTGTTGGCTTGCTCGACAGGGTTATCGGCCGAGTTCTCGGAGGCCCATCCCTGGGGCTGGGGCTCACCCTCATAGGTAACTTTCTCGGACACTAACTCTTCGATAAGATCTGAAAGCATTTCTTCTGTAAGGTCGATGTCTTCGTCTTCTGACTCGGTCACATCTACTTGCTTCTCTCCCTCACCGGCTGCAGCGACTTTCTCGGCATCGTCCGACATATCCTTAAGATCTGTTGCTTGGTCTTCTTCCAAAGCAATCTCGTCGGCCATGGCGGTGGCATCAATCATTTGATCTCCCTCAACAACTTCATCTTCTTCTTCAAGTCGCCGCTTAAGGGCATCAAAATTAATCTCAACAATTTCGTCTTGGGCTGCTTCATCCAACTCTTCGTTCTGAAATGCATAAGGCACTTCGTCTATAAATTCTGTCAGCTCTGGGTCTACTTCAGTCTCTTCTTCTAGGCCTAGGCCCAGATCGTCCTGCTCTAAAAGAGTCGATAGGGCGCCCTTCACCTCGGCCGAATACTTCTCCAATACGGCGGCCTCCGCATTCTTAAGGGCTGCCTCTTTGAGGGCTTTAGCATCTACAATTGCTTCTTCTAATAGTGAAGACATAAAATTAACTCCAGATCTGATGACTTATCAGAAATAAATAGTTCGTAAGAGTGGGAAATGACTAATAGTTGTGATTTAGGATCTTTTGAAGCTAACCGACTCCACCATTCTGCCCAGCAAGGCGAAGGATCCTAACGGATGAGAAGTAGTTGTAGAAGGCAGTCCCGGAGGACACCTTGAAGGCTACGAGAGCGAGCCTGAGTTCAGACGGCTTAAGCCCCCAGGTGGGCTCTGTGGATTGCCCGTATGTATTCACCGTCACGGCCCCAGCCTGCACCCAGCACCGCTGAGAATTGATGTCCACCAGCGGAACAGCGCTGGTGTCTGTCGATGTTGAATGGGCACAGATCGCATTTCCTCCAGTGAGGTACAAGACAAGCTCGATACTTCTAGGCTTGCTCTCCGACAAAGCGCCAGAATACGTCGTAACGGATTGCTGGGTTGGGTGCCCGCTTACCTGCCAAGCCCTTGTGTTGACCGAGCTGTAGTAAGTCCGATAGTTAAGCCATTTGCTCACCGCTTTGAGGTCGGCGCCGGGTTGGTACAGAACAACCGCGTATCCGTCATACTGTGCGGCAGGGGTAACGGGCTCGTCGGTGAAGGCCTGAACGCAGATGACATCCCTGCTCGTTAGGTTTGGGATACAGTCTGCGAGTGCCACATTTAGACAGGGGGAGTCCAGCCCCTCGTTCCATGTATTGGTTCCAGTTCCTGGGGTGATCTTGAGCCCAGAGCCGTTCACCCACTCAAGCGTGCCGATGGCGTCGTCGGTATCTCCCGTGTCATCCTCTTCGGCAGTCCACGTCACTGTCGCCCCGTCAGCGTTTCGTGTCCCAAGGTCTATCTCGTCGTTGTGGGCTATCGCAGCAGAACTCTGCGTGGTGAAGTCTACGGAGTACTCCTCGTACCAGTCGTCGTAGTCCGCGGAGGAAATAACTCCGGCGATAGTTTTAATATTTGCCATTTCTACTCCATTTATTAGTGATGAATCGGACATCCCTACTATCCAATTTCTACATATGTACTGTCCGGATTAAAGTAAATCACATTTGGCGTGTCTGTTCCATAACCTATTACTCTCACATAGGAGTCGGTGGCAGACGGGGCAGCGCCACTTAGATAGCCGCCCTCTGTGTCGCTTCGACCGGCGCTGCTCGATTGGATGTAGAGAGGACCTCCCTTAATAAAAGATCCCGAGAAATATGAGTCTTCGTGGAAGAAGCCTTTAATAAGCATTCCATCAACTTCCGGTGTACCAGGTGTTCCGTCAGCCTGACCCATGGCTATCCCGAGAAGTTGATTGTGTCCACTTCCGGTATTTGCACTATTGGCCGACTCCCATCCACCGGCATCATTAAGATAATAAACACCTCCGGCTGGGAGGACGGCAGAGGATGTCCCAAAATAGACAACTTCGCCGCCGCCTTTATCGTCGAGAAGGCTTATTGGGTTTCCAGAGCCTGTATGGCGCACGTCGAGTGCTAGTGAATTACCAATGGTGACGAGCGCGCTGCCGCCATTTTTAGGGGCGTTCTTAAAGGTATATCCCGTATAGGCCTGCTGGTTTCCTTGAATGTGGAAGAACCCATCGGCGGCGCGGCCCATTTTGTAGTAATACGCGCCGCCGTGTCCTAGTCGGAGCTGATCGGCTAGGGTATCCCCGAGAATGTCTAGGGTTGCGCCTGGCGCGTCGGTACCAATGCCGACCCTACCTGAGCCAGTAACAAATAACGGGGGAGCAGTTTCAGTTAGTCCATCAACGCGGAACAGCGCTTCATCCCCGGACGAAGAAACATGCAGTGTTGCTGCTGGTGTGCCCGAGGAGCCGATAGACACACTGCTTGTGGTTGCCGCATGACTTGCATCAATCTCTGTGAAGATGCCACCACCGCCTCCGCCTCCGCCACCAGGGAGGTTGGTTAAGTTTGATCCATCTCCGTAGAAATAAGACGCAGAAACATTGGCAGATGCTGAAACGCCTGCAACGACGGCCGTATCAGCTAGATATAAATCTCTAAACCGGTATGTTGAATCACCTATGTCAGCGCCGTTATCACTACCGGGATAGAATGTCGTGGGGAAAACAACGCCTTTTCGAGGGCCGCTGGTATTGAACTTGAGAAGGTCTCCACCGGAACCAGTAAATATCAACAGTGGGCCGTTGCCCCCGAAGCCGTCGGAATTATCAGCAAGCTTCCAAACCTGGTCGTTCGACTCGAAGCCCCACGATGAGGCATTGACCGTGACTGAATCACCCCCGGCATCACCAAGGGTAACATTGCCGCCGACCGCCAGGTTCCCCCCGATAGTAGCGTTTCCGCCTATATTAAGTTCCCCGGATCCGGAGAGTTCACCATCGACATAGACAGCACACGCGAAGTCGGCACCGTCGGCGGTGAAGAGGATGATGTCCTCGTCTTCCTCATCCGCCATCATAAAGAACCCGTCACCGAGTGCGGCACTACCACTAGCAGAAGAAGAAACCATCAGCGCTATATAGCCGTCGAACTCTTCGCGGTCGGTGCCCCACTGGAGGCTGTCAACGTCGGTGTTTAGCTCACCGTCCGTGCCGGCGAACAGAATGCCACCTTCATCTAGATCAGAAACCGCCAGTCCGCCAGAAAGGAAGAGCGAGTTAGCACGGAGATCTTGATCGGCGGTGGCGCCAAACATGATGGTGCCGTCATTCGAAGTCAAGACTTTGTTGCCTTCGAAGTTGAGACCACCGAAGTGTGCTGCAACACCGCTGGCATCAATGTCGACTGCGAATTGGGCGCTCTCGTAGTTGATAGAGAAGATGTCCTCGTCGTTCTCGTCGGTCATCATGAACATCCCGTCACCGAGTGCGGCACTACCACTGGCAGAAGAAGAGACGACCAAACCTAGATAGCCGCCGTTGTCTTCGCGGTCGGTGGACCACTGGAGGCTGTCAACGTCGGTGTTAAGAAAACCGTCCGTGCCGGCGAACAGAATGCCGCCTTCATCTAGATCAGAAACCGCAAGAGATCCAGTAACGGTGGTGGCAGATGAAGAAATTGACAGCGGTGAACCGCCAACAATAGCGCTAGCAGTTACGGCTGTAAATTGAGCATATGTGCCAGACACCGTTGTGGCGTCAGCAATCGGTCCGGTAGCAGTAATGCCTACGCTGTTTAGATCCAGACCACCCCAGAGCATAGCAGCACTGTTGAGGGCGTTTAAGGTGCCACCAACATTAACATCGCCGGAACCGGAGAGATCTGCGTCGACGGCGATGTCGACTGCGAATTCGGCGCTCTCGTAGTTGATAGAGAAGATGTCCTCGTCTTCCTCATCCGTCATCATGAACATCCCGTCACCGAGTGCGGCACTACCACTGGCAGAAGAAGAGACGACCAAACCTAGATAGCCGCCGTTGTCTTCGCGGTCGGTGGACCACTGGAGGCTGTCAACGTCGGTGTTAAGAAAACCGTCCGTGCCGGCGAACAGAATGCCGCCTTCATCTAGATCAGAAACCGCAAGAGATCCAGTAACGGTGGTGGCAACTGCAGAAATTGACAGCGGTGAACCACCAACAATAGTGCTGGCGGTTACCGCCGTGAATGCTGCATATGTGCCGGACAGCGTATTGCTGGCAGTGAGAAACATCAAGGCAGAAGAGCCCGAGATCTCGCCCGAGACGGGAGTGTCTACCCTAAACTGGATAGCTTGCTCTGGTCCGTCTGCGACATTGACAGCGCTGGCGGTAACGCCTGTTAAGTTAGTACCATCGCCATAAAAAGCGGAAGCAGAGATGTTAAGGGATGCTGACAAAAACCCTGTCACCGTCGCGCCGCCGGAGCCAGTTACTTCAAATATCTGTCCCGCGTCGCGGCCGCTAACTGTGAATAAACTGTCATTGCCTACCATCCCTGCGCCGG
>Ga0208299_1000869_pt1 | contig 24876 bp, 39 predicted proteins | sample 15_taG_FD_184089 | JGI IMG/M metagenome (GOLD analysis project Ga0208299, IMG submission 184089) | Marine viral communities from the Subarctic Pacific Ocean - 15_ETSP_OMZ_AT15312 metaG (SPAdes) (version 2) | ecosystem: Environmental > Aquatic > Marine > Oceanic | place: Pacific Ocean | collected...
TGATGCGGGGCTGTTGGCCGCGTATGACGCAGAGATGAAAGCTGATGCTGAGTTCGCAGCGGAGTGTGCTGCGGAACGTCGAATGGGTTGCTGAAAGGAGCTGAGACGATGCCTAGTTACGAACTGATACTCACTCGTGACACCAGTGAGAGCGTTCATGTGAAAGTCGAGGCCAAAGACCTTGAGGAAGCTCAGGAGAAGGTGCTTGACATGCACATGGAAGGCGAGATTGATGACGGCTGGGAACCTGACGACCATGTTGGCGACAGGTACTTCACAAACCTTGATGACTACGAGGGCTGAGACGATGAAACGCAAGGATGCGATGAGACTGAGACTGTTTTTTGTTTTGCTCTATGCACTGCTGACCGTGTGTGTCGGTTGTGGGTGGAGTGCTGAGTGGAGATGGATTGATGCCAAAATACCAAGAGCCGGATACAGTGACCGACGAAGCGTTGATAGCGTTTGCGAGAGTGGTGCTGTGGAGGATGACGAGAGATAAAGACTGGGACGCAGAAACCACTGATGCCATTGCCCACATGGCCAATGACCGAAAGCTGGCACGGCTGAATGGTTGTGGTGGGTTTGAGGCACTGACGGTTGAAGCTCAGGACCAGTTGGAACAAGAGAAGCTGGAAGACTTCCGAGATGCGTATGCCAGAGCATTGGAACAGCCACGAAGTGACACTGTTGCTCCAATCTGTGTGCTTGACTTTCCCGGCAAACCTTACTGGAAGATCGGAATATGGGATGAAGGGATCGACGCCATAGTGGTGATTGATACCCAACGAGTTGTTCCGAGGCTGGTAACCCCAGGCAATGCAGTAGAACTCTGTGCTAGATAATCACCTCCATCGATTGCCCTGTAAGGAGGCAGGGCAATCATTGGTGTTGATTTGAAACCCTTGAAGGAGACCAACGATGAAACTGCGTGAGGAGCTAAAGCTGAAGCTGAACATCAAGGATGACTGGATGAGCAGCCACGAAACGGATCTTTACATCAGAACGGCTGGGCCGGATCAAGCCGACCAAGTTATCCAGTTCCTGGAGGCAAAGGGCTTCCGCTGGCACTGGTCAGTCAGTGATGTGAAGGGACAACCGTGGTACGGTCACATGTTCATTGAAGTTCCACTGGCACTGATCAGTGAACGAATCGAGAGAACCAGAAAGGCCGTGTCATGACCATCCTTGACTACGAAGTGCGATTCACAAGAAGACGCTACGGCAACCAGTGGTACTGCTGGGCTGAAGTGAACATGGACGGTGACTGGGAGGTGCTCGGTGACCCGTGGCCGGCAAAGCACTGGCCGCGAGAGAGCCTGGCGAGAGCCATCAAATACCTGGAGGATCTCCACAGACCACCAAACATGTATGAGATGCACCCTCATAACCCTTAGACGAAGGAGACCAAAAATGCCGAGGCCAATACTGGCTTTCTACATGGTGAGCCCCCATGCTAATGTTACGAAGCTGGGACCAGGCGTTGGAGCAACATACCGAACAGTGGGGCCAACGTGCCCTAAGAGCTGCCCACTGTATAACGATGGATGCTATGCCCAAAGAGGCCGCGTCTACATGGTGCAGAGATGGCACCAAAAGCGAAGGGATGAGCTGAGGAAAGCTCGTGGTATCGGCTACATCCGCCACTTGGTGACAGGTGGTTGGATGAAGCCCACGAAGAATGACCGACGTGTTGTCGATCGTGACCATGCAAGAGCTGTTTTTGAATGGCATCTTGAACGAACCCAGAAGAACACCACTGGATGGAGCTACACCCATGCTCCGAAACAGATGCAAGCTGCTGGGTTTGGTCCTGAGAATCAGCCACCAGGGCTGACGATACTCGCAAGCTGTCACTCACTGGAGGAGGCCGCTGAGTTGCAGAAGGATGGGTGGAAGACTGCGAGGGTGACCGAAGAGATGGACAAGGTGAAGAATGAGTTGTACTGCCCTTACGACATGAACAAGCACAAAGGCATCAGCAACAAGGACACTGATACCAACTGCATGACATGTCGGAAGTGTTTTGAAGGGCCTCTAAACATTGTGTTCTTTAAGTTTTAAGGAGACCGAGAGATGAGTAACAGCATGGACATTGTTGTCAGTGATCCTGACGGCAAGAACGAGAAGCGATACACGTATTCCAACCAGAACTGGAGGAATCACTATGCCTGTATGGACGGCCCACTGGTTGTCATGTGGGCTCCGAAAGAAGTACACGAAGGCGGTTATGTAATCACCAGTGGTCGACGTTGGACACTTGAGAAGAGGAGGAACAACTAATGAAACCGATGACAAGGCTGAAGAAACTGAAGAAGAAACTGGACTCCATGACCGGCTGTGACAAACAGGACAAGAAGGATGAGTTATTGGGACTGTGGGAGATAATGAGAGGAGAGCTGAAGAAGCTGCTCGATGACGACCTGGCTGTTCTGGCCATGAGTAAGAATGACTTGATTCTGTTCATCAGCTACTGCTCAACGCACCGCCCCCAAGAACCTCATTCGATACTCAGCAGGATCGGAACGCTGTCTAAGCTGAGTCAAACTCGCATCGAACTAATGAAGATGGTGAGGGACTGGGGCACTGATGGCATCGAATCCATCAGGATTGTTGACGAGACAATCAAGGTGGTCTACGAAGATGGGTTCCGACCATTCATCAACCGAGTGGTGTACTTCGATCGCTACATGAGGATTGTCCACTACGAGAACTGAAACACATCAACACTGCTCCTTGTGAGAGGCAAGGGGCAGGGTTGGGATGTTTTGTGCAGGGAGTGACCTTCTCTGATACACTATGGGCTTACCTGTCGGCTTGGTCTCCGCAGGGTGGCCCCACGGTGTCGAAAGATGCCGTGGGGTTTTTCTATGAAAGGGATGGTATGGATCAGATGAAACTGTTCCCTGACCCGGTGTCCACAGAAAAGGCGGCACTCGCTGTCTGCTGGGGCGCCGGCTGGGACTCGACGGCAATGCTGATCGAAATGGAAAAGCGAGGGATAAGGCCGGACCTCATCACGTTTGCTGATGTTGGTGGCGAGAAACCGGGAACGTATGAGTTCCTCCCTGTGTTTGCTGAGTGGTGCAGAGACGTTGACTTCCCTGAACCGACGACATGTGTCAGAGGAACAGGAGAGGAGACGCTGGCAAGGTACAGGTCAGCTGTGGTTCAAATGAGCATCCGACTGGGTGTGAAGCTGACCGTGGAGCAGACCGATCGGTTGTCTCGTCTGTTTGGCAACATGCTGGCCAACGAGACTATGCCGAGCATCGCGTTTGGTGGCAAGAGCTGCTCAGTGCGATGGAAGATTGAGGCTCAGGAGTTTCAATGAGTCCGTAATGCGGATTTGCTCCGTACATGGGCTGATGGTCAACGGGTAACGAAGGCCATCGGGTTTGATGCTACTGAGGACCACAGAACCGGGAGTGGTGGCACGTTTGCTGTCAAAGGTGATGGCAAGAACATTTGTGCCGGGGCCAATGCTCCCCACTTCCGCGATCGGTACGACGTTCGGTACTACCTCCGAGAATGGGGCATGAACCGAGAGGCATGTGGCCAATCAATTGACTCGGCCGGCTTACCTCGACCACCAAAGAGTGCATGCTTCTTCTGTCCTGCTACCACGAGGATGGAGATCGAGATGCTTCGGATCACTGACCCAGTGCTGTACACGCTGGCAATTGAGATGGAGCGAGTGTACCGAGGTGGCAAGCACTTCCGCGGTGACAATGTGTGGACTGTGAAAGCGAAGCACAAGGTGACCGGTGAAGAGATGAATGAAGAGCTGAGAGGCGAGACTGCTGCGGATGTTCGTAGTGTGTTTCGCAGTAAGGTGACTGATGTTGTGAGGCCGTACCAATGGAAGCTGAGAGTGTCAGCTGCTGTTGTTGGCCTGGGACGAAAGTTTAGATGGGAGAATGAGGGATGACTGAACCAACAGTAAGAGTGATCGAAGGTGACGACACTGGAGAGGAGCTTGTTCACGTCCGAGTTGTCACCAAACAGGGCAAGACATTCGATGTCTTCATCGACACTGATGAGGTTCGAATTGGGACCGATGAGATGTGTGACTACATCGCTGAGTTCCCATTGAAGGTTCCAAGAGAGGAGGTGGATGATGGCACAGACGTTGCTGTTTGACTCGGAAGACTACGGAGTTGCTGTGTCGCCAGAGATCAATGAGGCCATCGAAGCAAATGCTCCGGTGGCTCTCGGCGTCTCTGGGGGAAAGGACAGCTGTGCTATGGCCTTTGCTGTTGACGACCACCTGAACGAGGTGGGGCATCATGGGCAGCGAATACTGATCCATGCTGACCTCGGTACTGTCGAATGGTCAGACTCACTCCCAACGTGTCAGCGACTGGCTGATGCGTTGGGACATGAACTGGTTGTTGTTCAACGCAGGGCCGGCGGGATGATGGAGAGGTGGCAGGGCAGATGGGCAGCGAACGTCAAGAGATATGAAAACCTCGAATGCGTGAAGCTGATACTGCCGTGGAGCACTCCATCCATGAGGTTCTGCACCAGTGAGTTGAAGGTTGCACCTATCACATCTTCACTCAAGAAGCGGTTTGGTGGGACAACAATCATCAACGGTATTGGCATCAGGGCTGAAGAGAGTAAGGGCCGAGCGAAACGACCGATATCACAGGTCAATAATCGACTCTTTCGCAAGTCAGACCAGACCAATGGGTTTGATTGGAACCCCATCTTGCACTGGAAGACTGAGAAGGTGTTCAGGATCTGCGAGGAGCGGGGGTTTCTGATGCACGAAGCGTACAGAAAGTACGGCAGCAGCCGCGTAAGCTGCTCGTTCTGCATGTTGGCAACACTGTCCGACCACCGGGCTGCTGCTGCTCACGAAGACAATCAGGACGTGTACCGTGAGATGGTGGACCTTGAGATTCGGAGTACGTTCTCGTTCCAGAGCGACCGATGGCTGGGTGACGCAAGGGATGACTTACTATCCAGTGATCAGCGGTTGGCACTGGAAGATGCGAAACTCAAGGCAGAACGAAGGCAGTATGCCGAGAGCAAGATTAGAAAGGAGCTGTGCTATGTGAAGGGATGGCCAACATTTGTTCCCAGTGAAGAGGCATGTGAGCTGATTGCTTCTGTGAGACACCAGGTGAACCAAGTGTGCGGATTGAAGTGTAACTACCTGACAGGGAGTTCTGTTCAGGAGAGGTATCGTGAACTAATCCAGATGAAGGAGACCAAATGAGTCAGGTTATTATTTTTCAGGTGAGCAAGAAGAGGTGGCGGGTAGGCAAGAGGGAACCGTGGACACATGACTCTTATGTTCCGGTGTGCAGCCCACGAACCAAAGATGAAGCTATCTTGTTTGCCGAATACTACGAGAGAGAAGAGAAGCCGAGCCTGGCTCGTGAGGCAAGGTTCGGCCTCAAGAAAACTGTTGAGCTGCTGCAAGCAGAGCTGGAAGCGGTCAAGAAGGAGTACGACCAACAAACCAAGAAGATGCAACACGGCTGCTATGACTTTTACTGTAACCTTTGCGATGGAGACCAAGATGCCAAGTCTGTTTGAGAAGTACCGACCCAAAGAGTGGAAGGAAGTCGTTGGTCATGCTCGCATGAAGCAACGACTCAAGAAGATGACACGAGAGGATGACGTGTCAGGGAAAGCGTTCATGTTTTACGGTTCCTCGGGAATCGGCAAGAGCGTATGTGCTGAGCTGCTGGCCGCCAATGTCTGTGACCCGGACAACATTCAGGTCTACGACGCAACGAAGGTGACCGCGGCTATCCTCGACAATCTGGACAACCGATCGGGACAGTTGCTGCTGGGTGCTAAGCCAGGCCGTGCTGTCATCATCAACGAGTGCCACAAGCTGGACTCTCGATGTATCGGCCGGCTACTGACGATGCTGGACCCTGTTCCTCGAAACGTGGTCTACATCTTCACCACTCAGGCCCACAAGCAGAAGGGACTGTTTGATGATGACGACAGTAGTGCTCTTGAGAGTCGCTGCACAGTGTTTCATCTGGAAGCACAAAAGTATGCCAAGCTGTTTGCGAAGCGTGCTATGGACATTGCGAAGGAAGAGGAGCTGGATGACGGTCAGGAGCTAGTTGAGTACGTGCAACTGGCTCTGGACTGTGAGTGTAACCTGCGGAAGATGATCAGCATGATTGATGCTGGCGAGTTCTTGCCGGAGGAACTGGTGGAAGTTCTTGAGAATCGTGCAACTGCAATACCGGAGGTGTAACATGAACAACACAAATTATTCTCAACTGCGGAAAGACGGAAAGCTCTGCGGTACGATCAAGGCCGCGAAGGAAAAGCGTGGCAAGCGGGACATGTCGCAGTTCGTTGCGGATCGGCCGAAACGATTGATCGACCGTACCGTGTTGATAACCGCTGGGCCAAAACTGGTGCAAGCGGTTCGTCAAAGCGTGATATACGGAAGCAGGAAGAAAAACTGGAACTATGGTGTTACGGAAGACCGAACGTCCACGCATGGAGCCACGCTAATCATTGACAATGGACGTTATAGTCGTCGCTGTACTTTCACTCACTACACATACAGCGTAGCAGTGAGATGTTGTGGCCTGGTGACACGCAATAGGCTTGTGGCACTGATTGGCAACAAGCGAATCAAGATGACCGCTCCCGCTGGCTGGTGCTTTGGATGTGACGAGTATGGGTTGTACGTTGTCCGCAAACGACGTGAACACACTCCGCGCTTCAGGTATCACTTCGATTCTGACAACCTCGAAAGCAAGTCGACGTTGCGGGCCGCAGGAATTGCACATGAGCGATACCTGATCGACCTGAAACAGAAGCGGTGGGCAACCGCTCGACAGAACAAGAAGGCCATCGAGCTTGGCGTGTTCGTCGGATACCAGGACTCACGGGCAGCAGGCAATTGCCACGCTGGTACGGTTCAGTGGTTCCGCTCACACGGATTAAGCATCCACAAGCACTACCCACTGGATGTCGCCAAGTCATTCGATGACGACTCGCAGGTGGGCAGAGTGATTGACGCAGCGATCGAGAGATCGACCAGAGACCTGGACGCAGGCTTCTGTAGCCTGGCGAAGATTGCGAAGTGACCATCATGAGACGCTGCTCACTCGAAAGGGTGAGCAGAGTCCTGCGATGGTGCAGGGTTGGAGGAAGCGGAATGACGAAACTTGAAGTGACAATTAAGGACTGGGATAACCACGAAATTAGAGATGGAGAATCAGAGTCCCAGCTAATACACATCGAAGCCGATGAGGAGTTTGTGGCGATCCGGCCAGAGGGGTATGGAGAAGCCTCTGCTGCAGACGGGTCGGGGTTCCCGATTCTGATTGAAAAGCGGGATGGAGAGCTACGGTTGATTGTTTGGGCTGACATCAATCAGCAAGACCCCACGCAGATTATCACCCTTGAGAGCGCACGGGAATCAGTTCGGAAGGAGACCACCAATGAGTGAACGAAGCAAAAAGTTGGAGGAACTAATCAAAAACGAAGGGATCCAACTGATCGACACGGACGGCAATCTCCACATGCCCAACGATGACCTGCTGGTGTACCGCTACGAGGCCGGTGACTGCGACCTGATATCATGGCCACTGAAGGAGGAACAACTGGCACAACTCGCCACGGCCATCTATGACGAGATGATGTGCAGTGACGAGGGATGGAAAGATGACGCTGAGATTCTGCTTCCCGATGGGGAAGTGTTTGACCTTTACAAGTACCTGCCATAAGGAGAGCCAATGACCAACCGCATCTGGAAGATGATACGAAAAAAGAAACCGCCTCAACCGGACCCTCAACTGTTTGATGCCAGGGACATCACGTCACCACTCACGTTGCAGTGTGCAATGCAGAGTGTGGTGTCTAAACGGTTCGTGATCGACGATGAGTGGTTGCGAGAGAATGCGAATCTGTGCCCACAGAACCCGCATCCTTATGCCATCCTGGGCATTAACCGGACGAGCATCTACAACTCGGAATGCACGTTGTGCATGGCCCCGTACAAAGATGATGGGTTCCCTGACATGAGCAAAATGCTGTCATGTGTCCCATCAGGAAAGGCTGGTGTCGCAGCGAAGCAGAGCTAGTGATGAGGTATCGGCCTCTTGTGCTTCTGCATAAGGTCATTCAGCCTCGCGCTGGCCGTCATGACCGACTCTTCCTTTATGGTCTCTTTTTGGAGACGCTCAAACAGCTCACAGGGTGTTTCCTTGTGGGCTGTTTTTTTTTCGTCTTTGTTTCCAAACAATGCCCTGAAGAGTCTCATGGTTTCACCTCAAATGGCTGATATCCTCTTCTCGATCTCTCCGAGAATGGTGATCAGTTCAGTGTATTTTGCCAAAGCCTTGCTATCCCGCACTGCGTCCGTATCTCCAAGAGAAGGGTTGATTCCGGTGACTGTCAGGTCATGAATCAAGAGAGCCTTCTGCAGCCCAACGACCAAAATGTTAGTAGCCGCCTGTTGTTTGATCAACGACAAGACGAGCTTTTCATGGCGGGTCGTCATCCACCAGATCAGCATTCCCAACATCCCGCCAATTGTGGAAGTTTCGACTATTTTCAGAATCACGTCTTCCATAGCAGATTCCCTGTCCTGTTGACTCAGTGTGTGCGATCCCTCCACTGGGTACGAGTATAGGCTGGCGACTGTTCGTAGCAGTTTCCGGCCTTTTTGATGCGCGACGGACAAAAGAGGGGCCACCAGGTGCTGAGCAGCGAGGGGGATGAGTCCTCTACCTGGTGGCCCACGCTCAAACTATGCGTCAGTTGCAGTTGTCCAGTTGATTTCAATGGACCTTTCGGCAACAGCATTCGCAACATGGTTTTCACCCATGATGACGAATGTGGCACCAGTGACTGCCTCTGTCAGGTTCGCTGCGTTGTCCTCAATAAACATGTTGACGTTGGGACCAATGATACCGGTGGACGCCGTGATGGTGTCCAGGATAGCAAGGTCTTCAGCGCCCTCTGTCCAGATCTGACAGTCATGAACACGAAGACGAACAACGGCTGTGGTTCGACACTGGATCGCTCCGAGGTCAAAGTTGCCATAGAACTCGCAATTGCGGATAGTGACATCGTCACAACCCACAAGGGCGACTGCTGTGTCACCACCGTCACCGGCAGCACCAATGAAACGCAGACCGTCAATGAGAAGGCGGTCAGCAGCTACGGACGTGGTAATCACGTCTGTTGCCTGTCCAGTGGAGTCGCGGTACTCACAATCAATAAGTTCGCAGTCAGCGGCCGTCACCTCGATGACACCAGTGGTCGCGTCAATTCCGCCAAGGAACAGGACGTTGTTGACACTGGTGGAGGCAGCAGCTAGCTTGAAGTCGGCTGTGACTGCCGTGGTGAACGTGAAGGTTGCACGATCAGCACCCCGGCCGAGGCCAATGATGGTAATACCGGCAACATCAATATCAACGCCACTGTCAGCGATGATGGTTTCGGCATGGCCAGGCATCAGGAGAATGATGTCCCCTTTACTGGCAGTGCAGAGACCCACAGCATAGTCGAGAGTGGCTACAGGCTCAGTCTTTGTGAGCCCACCGCCAGCAGAGTCGGTTCCAGTATTGGAGTCAACGTAGAAGACGGTTCCCGTGGTGTTAGCGACCGAGAATGCAAGAGCATCCGCGATTTCGTTAGCAGCGCGTCGGCTTGCAAGGCCGGAACGAAGGCGACCCTTCGTAGCGTCAGTAAGAGACATAACACAAACTTTCAAAACAATGGTTAAAACAGGCTATCCGCTTCGTACACAGATAGTGTTTCCGTTGTTTACTCGTAAATGCCGACCATCAAGGTGGCTGTACTGGCTGTCGTGATGACACCACTTATCGGAAGGACAGTGCCAACGGGGACAGCAGTGAATGTGGTTGTGGTGCCTTCATCATCGAGAACCACCACATTGCCAATCCCGCCAACATAAACGGCACGCATCGGCCGATCGTCCACTTTTTGCTCAGTGGTGTCGTGTGGGACAATTGCAGCAAATCTGCGTGATGGCGTCAGGTTTTTGATTGGCGGGGACATGTTTCGTCCTGTCTTATGCTGTTCGGTATCAATCGAATCTCGCTCAGGCCAGTGACTATAGCAGCGTTACGACCCAGCGTTCAAGTCTTTCTCGATTCGCTTCAGTTGATAATTCAGAGCCTGTGCAGAGGAAAAACCCCAATGATATCGCTTCCCGTCGTCCTTTTTGAGGATCCGTAGGGTGCCATCTTCCTCCTTGACGGCCACCTGAAACGCTGGGTAATAAGTGACACCGTTCATGCTGCCGTCTGCCACTCCGCGGTCAGCCACATCGAATTCCATCCGCGATCGCTGTTGCCTTTCCCATGTCCTACAGGCAGGGCAACCGTCAAAATGGTAGAAGAGAAGGACTGGTTTCTGTGTCTTTACCTTTGCGGTCAAGACAGGGGGAGACTCAGTCATTGGCACGAAAGTGTGGAATGACCGCTTGAATGGCTGGTCAGCTGGGTCTTTTGTCCACAGCCATACTTCGTCATGCTCGACCATGGACTGAAGCCCATTGATCTGGTGATAAGGCGACACCACTTTGTCGAGGTAGTTGAACTTGCCGGCATCTTTCAGCTCAGCCAGGAGATCCGGGTAGAGGTATGTGAGCCCGATCGTCAGGTGATACTTGGCTGGGTCAACGTCCCGAACGTCTCGATGCTGGATAACAACGGACCCCGGAGCTATCCGGCCGGCAACCACAGCTTCCTGGACATGCTTCCTGGCCTTCTTGACCATGTCGATGTCAATCTCGAAACCATAAGCTCGACGGGCCCCGCTCTCAATGGCACGAATAGACCACTCGGCTATGCCGCATCCAAACTCACCAATGATGTCATCAGGGCCAATGTTGGCTATCCGGATCCCGGTGTCCATGTGGCCAGAAGGCGTGGGGGCTTGTGCTGACTCCTTGAGTGCGGCCTTCATCGCATCAGCTGCCTTCACTGTGGCAGAATGCCGGGCTGCTGACTTCATCGATTTGGCTTGTGACATGTACTCAGCCTTCCATGCGTAGATGTTGTTGCACATGTTGCAGCCACACCGGGTGGTTGTTCGTCTCCTGCCGAACCCCTTTGTGCTAACGGTGCTGTACGTCTCAAGGTCAATGTCGTTGCCATCCCACTTCTGCATACGAGTGATGCGGCCAGAGTTGTCACGGATCTGACTCCGCGCCTTTGGCATGGTGACAAGAATAAGGGCCACAACAATTGCGGCCCATGTGATAAGTGTGAGTAAGCTCCGTTTGTGCGTGTTCATTTTTGTGTCGACCACCGATGTAACTGGGACTCGATTTTAATTTTCTCTTTGCCAATGTCAGCAACGCCCTGGGCGCCGATGTACAGCATGATGACCTTGACGATGTCTTCCGCCTGGTCAGCAGTCAGCCCGAGGCCGTCCGAGAAGAGAATGACCAATGCAGCCGACAAGGCCGCAAGGAACTTCTTGGAATCGAAAAACTGTTTGAAAACACTCATGGTTTAGCTTTCTCTGAAATTGCGCGAATGGAACCCCTGACCCACATGTCGCCATTTTTACTGACTGCCCACAGAAGTTCACCGTTTGCATCGTGGACTTCAATTGAGTTGTACTCGGGAGTAATAACTCGACACAAATCTTCACAGTTGCACAGAGGGGCTTCCGGTTCAACAGCCTTCGCAACAACTGGTGCTGCAACTGCACCAAAACCCAATGCCTGAAGTAATCGTCGTCTGTGCATTATCCCTGCTCCACATACTTGCCTCTACCATCCCACACGGCAAACCGATTGCCGATACTCATTGTTCCATGGACATCGAACAGGCCATCCTCGTCACCATCTGGTGGGGTAGGTTCATCCGGCGTCAGGTTCAGCGGAGGTCCATAATACCTCTGCGTTCGCGTCTTGTCTGCCTGTTGTAGGCGAGTGACGTTCGGGTTCATGAATGGACGCATGATTGACGTGCCACTGTTGGCGTGGCTGAACCCCATCGTATGGCCAGTCTCATGAATGATGGTTCCGATCAAATAGTCGATCGACCAGTCCCGCTTGTCGTATTTCTGCCAGTGGCTGTGCTTGCTTCGACTGCCGGTCTGCAATAAGGCGATCGCCAGTGTGCTTCCCCCCAGCCTTTCCGTCCATGTGGGGACATGAGCTGAGTCGTAGTCGTCTGTCAGGACAAGATTCACACCGCATGTGCTATTCCAATCCTGCAGTGCCGTCTTCCATGCCTTCAGCGTGTCTGCTTCATCGAGACCCTGAACAGAGCGAAAGCGAAGACTGAATGTGAATGGAGTCTCTGGAGACGGGAGTGTGCGAGTCCCGTTGCTGATGTTCAGCTCTTCATACCTGCGGCCCTTAACGTGCCCCGACTGGGCCGGCGTCAAGTAGTCCGGGCAATCGCAGATTCTCTCGTGTCCATGAGAGTTTCTGCGATACCTCAGACTGTCGACAGTGCGTCGGCCAAACTCTTGGTCCTCCTCCAGTTCAGCCGTCATCTGGTAAGAGCTTACAGCTCTCTTGAATATGCGCGAGTCCCTGTCGAGCTTAGACACTTCTAACCACGACGATGTACCGTCGTACTCGGAGTGAAAGTGTCCCTTGTCAAACAGCTCCTTCCGCGATACCTCCTCTTCAGGAGTCCATGTGTGCGTCGCCATTTCAGTCACTCTCCGTCAGGGACGCACGAGCTTCATCGACAGCCCTGACCAACGCATCGCGGTCTTGGTTGTCTTTTGCCGCATCCATCGCAGCAACGAATGGGAGCCTCCATGGATCCCACTGTGGTGACGCAAACTCTTCAAGCACAACCTCCAGTGTTGAGTTGACCGAGTTGTATGCCACCGAGAAACTCTCAAGCGAGGCCGGCACCTTCAACGAGAACTTCAGTGTCTCAACCTGCTGATCAAATTTAGCAAGCTGGCCGATGTCCTCCATGGCGACCCTAACCTCGCTGATCCGGGAGTCCGGTGGGAGAGGAGAGCCACCGGGCCCCGGACCAGGGGTGCCTGCGACAGGCTTACCGTCAAGACCTACGACGTTCTGGATTGGTGAAAGCGTTAGCTTGCCACCCTTCTTGGTTATCTGAACGAAGTAAATCCCATCTTCGAAACTGTCTCCGCGGATTATGAGCGGTTCACTCGATATGGATTCCCGTGGAGCGGTACTTGCGGCTGGTATAAACGATACACCTGCAAGAGCCAGTAGTGATGCGGCGAAATACTTCACTGGTCCTCCCCCCGCAACTCCTCAATCAATCCCTCCATGGATGTGGCTGAAGTTGCCGCCCCGGAATCCAATGATGCCTGATAGACACGTCGAGCATAAGAGTCGCGGAGGATGTTCCGCTCACGGCGTGAGATCTTACCGCCAGTGGGGTTGTTCCTGCGAGTGATGTTCTGCTTCGTCTTCAGCTTTGAAATCCGCCACAACTGTTCTTTGTCAGCTGGGGTTGGATTTCTTGACCTCTCAGCCAGTCGGCCGGCGTCCTGAAGATTCCCTGAGTTCTCCCGACACATGGCGACCATTTGTTTGATCCCCGTGAAAATCGAGATCAATGTGGCCGGGTCAAAGAACTCCTCTGACATTCCGTTGCCGGGTGTTTGCTGAACGAAACTGTTCAACATCACCTCATTGCTGGTCTGATCGTGACTCATCCTGTCCTCCGCTTCAAAAAGGTGGTTTCTGTCAGATCGGATTTTGCCATCACAGATCACCATACGTCAAGTCTTCAGCCATTGCTATCTGTTCACGAATCTCAGATTTTCGTTCGGCCAGCTTCGACCACCGCAGCTCCAACCGCAGCTTCGCAATCAGAGTGGGCGTCACCCGATCCCAGTCGCCACGCGGAATGGTGAGGGAGTCAGTGGCGATCTCGACGTGGTCAGCGAACATTTCACTCATCTCGTGGCTGATTAGGGGTTTTGGTGAGGTTCGGATGTGCATTTTAAGGGGTTTCAGCAACCGTACCAATTTTCTGGTACATGTACCAAATGGATGGTGCGGGTTAAGTTGTTTGCTGGACTGAAGTTAGATGTGGTGTACCAACGTACCATCAATTTGCCGAGAAAAACATATATATAGAGAAAGAAAACAAACAATAAATGTTAAGATAGGTAAGGAGACTCTTTGTTTTTATTTCTCTTCACGTATCTCTCAATTATTCACTGGTACACTGGTACAACAACAACAACAACTAACTTTTTCTTTCTTTCTTCTTCTTCTTTAAGAAGGAGAAACGCTGTGTTTCCAAAACTGACGGACAAAATCTGACCTGTACCAAACGTGTACCAATGGCGTACCGGCGTACCATTTTCAGACATTGTCGTACTCATTTCCCACTTTAGGAGCCTGCTGAGGCATCACATCGGGAGCCGCGAAGTCTCCCTGGTAGTCAGCAGCACCCATCAGGTCGGCCGGCACAAACACACCGCGTGGGTTATCCCCGTTCACTCGAACCCTACCAATGAATGCTCCGGGCAACCTTTTGAGCAGTGCCTTGATGTTCTGCCGTTCGTACTGAGTACCTTTCAGGAGCCCACGAACGACATACGAGGTCTTGCTGGTGCTAAAAAACACGTAAGCCCCTTCAACCGCCTCGCCGGCTTCCATGGCCTCAACCCACTCTTTAGACGCGGACATCTCGCTGTATGGGAATCGCTTGACGCCAATCCTCGCCAGCTCGCTCTCAGGAGACGGTGAGAGTCTGTCGTCCTCGGCTTGGAGTAATTCACCCACAGACTTCCTGTGACCCCCTGCGAGCATCACGAGGCTACTTGAGATGGCACTCAGTACCTGCTCCTGCTCAGACTCCTCTTCCTCCACCGTGTGCTTCATCAGCTCCTTCATGAGGCTCTTGTGCGATCTGATGGCCTCCTCGTCGGTTTGGGCAGTGATGGCCCCGTACGTGGCAGATGCGAGGGCATAGGACTCTGACTGGCGAGTGTACTCGCCCCCAAGGCTCTTGGTGATAATTTCGGCCAACTCTTTGATCCGCTTCCAGCACCGCATGATGACGGCGATCGAAGCGTTCCGAAGCCTGTTGATCTCGTCCGGGTCGTCCGGGATGTGGAAATACTCCATTCCTTTGCGGCTGCCGAGTTCGAAGATGATGTACCGGTTCACCTCCGTCTGCTTATCCATCTTCATTTCGACGCCCGAAAACCACGGCATTAGCTCGTAGCTGGCCTCCACAGAGCCCTGAGCGGCGTTCGATCGGTATGACTTTCCGAATGCTCCAGCCCGGTTCGAGGCCATCAGCATGTCAAGGATGGCGGTTCTGTGGGGTGAATCCTCAAATTCGTCGTGCATGAAGACTCTGCTCGAGCGGCCGATGGTATTCCGTACCGCGGGCTCCGTCGTGTTTGTCGTGGCGAACGCCATTTTGCCGAAGTAATCCGCCAGGAAGTCCATCAAGGCGGTTTTCCCGGACGAACTCTCCCCGGTGATGGCAATCCACGGCCGCCACTCCCAGATTGCCTGCCCCCACGAGGCCATGGCCAGACATGCCACGATCTGTGATGCGAGTGGGTGCGTGTGGTTGTCCCATCTGCCAAGGATCTCGGCCAATTCGTTCATGTGCTCCGTTCGCCACTCAGGGGACTGGGCTGAGTCCAGATATTCGTACAGCAGGTCTTTGTCGTACCACTCGTCCGCATGGTTTCCAAAGTCCACAATCTTGTCGTCGACCATGGGCGCCGTGTAGCTCTGGACGCCTCCATTCACGGCCACCCACTCACCGGAGCCAACCGCGAAGATGCGGCCACCGCTTTCCCATAGCCCAACACCAACGGTATTCGTCCGGGACAACTCTTTTCCGCCGGCCTCAGTGGAGATGGCTGTTCGTACGTCGTTTGGATCGATCATGTCTTCCTGTTCCTTATCTGGTTTGTTGGGGTTTGCGATCTTTTCGGATGCCGCATCGTTGATGTAAATCAGCATTTTGTTGTAGCTGAACTTATCGATGTCCTTGACGGTGAACTTTGCACACTCAGCCGCGTTAAACACCTCAATTTGACCGTCCTTGGAATGTCCCAGGACAATCAGGTCCAATGCTCGGAGAGTGATTTGATGATCGGTGAGGCCGCTCTCCGTGTACATTTCGGTCTCAATCGCAGACTTCACACAGAACTCTGTTTCCTTGACGAGTTTCATGAGGTCGGCGTACGTGTTGCCCTCATCAAACCAGTCGCGAAGATCCTTGCCCTTCTTCGGAGCGATCTCGTATGGCAGCTGTAGGTTTCGGACATTGCGAGCAGTCCGGAGCAGACAGTTTGTCCAACGGATGGCTCCCCCATTCTTACTGGCGGATCCACCAAACTGGCCAGGCTCATCCGCATCGTGAATAATGCAGATGTTCTTGTCCTTGCACATGTCAGCGAAAGCATGTGGCGTCCGATCGGCATCACACCCATCCGAATTGGTCACAACGAGATGAGTGTTCTTGAACTCTTCCGGGATCTCCTCCTGGAGCCTCAGCATGTCACTGATGCCTTCCACCTTGTAAATGATGGTGGCCTTCTTCCAGTGGGTGAGAGCATGTTTGTTCATGATCCCGGCTTCACCGAGAGACATGCTGGTCAGCATCTGTGGCTGTGCAGCGTTGCCCCGGTAATGCTCAATCTTGCCGCCATTGGACTCCTGAATAACGCAGCCCTTCCCTGGGGCATCGAATCCCAGAGACGCATCGTAAATGGGGAACGAGACAACCGACTGTGACCGGTTGGTCCCCGCCTGAACGCCGCCAACCATCCGCAGGGTTTCGTCGGAGACCTTGACCTTCCTGCAGAGACCGGCCGAGACTGCCGGCAGCCATTTCTGATATCGCAGCTTTGACCTGAAACTGTCACCGCGTTTGCTCTTCGGCCTCTTGCTGAGAACCTTCGCCTTCTTTGCCAGGTCATCCCGACACTCGGTGTAGTGGCTGTATGGGCCATAATGAACGCCGAGGGTGAAGAATGGGTATGAAGGTCCGGGCCCCTTATCGTTGTAGTAGCCGGAGACGCGGTTTACGGAACAGGACGGTTTGTTATCAGCCCGATCCATCGCGCGACACTCCATCCACCCCTTCCCTGTTACTCCTCCCGTGAACTCCAGTCCCCACTCCTTACAGGTTGCCTCGATGTCTATGGACTCGATGATCAGCTGGTTGTACTCAGCCCACTTTTCTTTTTCTGATATCACGAATGTACCTCCTGTAAAAAGACGAACTAAATATCTTCAAGTGCATGTTCACGCCAGAATCGATCGAGGATGCGAAACGTGATTAACTCCGCGGATCTCTTACCAGGGCACAGCCACCAGTGAACTTTCGGGAACTTGTCCTGCTGCCATGAAATCATCGAACGCGGGATGACCTTGGGGTTCAGCTTGCTCCGCTTACAGCCCTCCATGATTCTCCCAAGGTCTGCCTCAACAACGACCATGCCACACTCAAGTTCATTTAGGCGGGACAGCTGCTTCTCGAACCTCTCACGGTCAGCACCGACGCAGTTGTAGAGATCCTCCATTGACTTGCGTTCAACGGCAATGCGATCCTGAAGACCGTCAATGGAGTAATCACCGGTCTTCAGGCCCAGTCGTTTTGTGCGGAGAACAATGGTTCCGCCACCCTTGTCGCCTTTGCTGTCGGCCGGGATGTCCATGAAGTCAAAAGTGCTTTGTTCCCTCGTATCGATAATCAGCGTGTAAGGCCGAGTCACGAACTCCGTTTCTTTTTTCATTGGATGGCACCTGTGTAGAGTTCACTGAGAAACGTCTTCCTGTCATCGAGTTTGCTTTTCAGGATCTGTCGGTTCAGAACACCGAGTTGTCCAATACTCAGGAGGATTTTCTTTGGACGACTGAACCCGGTGTACACAAGGTTCCTGTCATTCAGCGTGCAATCATCAACCAGATAGATGGCAACAGGCCAACCAGAACCTTGAGTGGAGTGACAGGTCAGTGCGTAGCCAAGAACGACTTCCTTTTCCCAGCCTGGCTTGGTGTACTTCACAACACCGCCGGCATGGTGAACAAAGATGGCCTTCTCCTCCAGGTGGACAACGATGCCGTCTTCCCCGTTAGCAACGTAGGTTTGCCCGTGGTCCTTCTCCATGCGTATGCCATCGAGCGTATGCCATGTGACCCTGTGTTTGTTTTTCTTGCAGATGACTTTGTCGCCAACGCGAAACAAACACTTTGGAATGCGATGTCCGTTGGGGTTCAGGAGTTCCTGCAGTCGATGGTTGACTGTGTTACGGTTCAGGTCACCGGCCTTGTTTCGGGTGACAATGACCTGCACATCCTTAATCGGGTCGAATCCGCGATCCTCCATCCGCTTCAGCATGAGATCCATGGTTTCAAGAATCTGAGGCCCACGAAACCTCTCAAGGTGTCGGTAGTTTTCCGGCCCATCCTGACTGGCGTCTGGCTCCAGATCGAGCTTCGGTGATGGTTCAATTTTTTTTCCCAGCCGAACAGACTTGCACACATGGGCAATCCGGCCGGCGTAGCGATGGACCTCTGTGAGGTGAGCATGCGGAAACGCCTTCGACTCAATCATGTCCTTGAGAGGCTTCCCTTTTCCTACCGGGCTCAGCTGGTAGTCATCCCCAATCATCACCACTTGGCATCCGGGGCGAATAGCAGCGAAGAGCCACGATGTCTCAGCTCCGGCGAGCATGGATGTCTCGTCAACAAACACTCTGTCTGCTGGGAGGTAGTTGTCGCTGTTGTACTCAAACTGCCACCCCAACCCGTCGTATCCAACACGAGTTGGAATCAGTCCAGAGTGAATTGTCTTTGCTCTCAAATCGACTCCGCACTCACTGAATGCTTCCATCATCCTTTGAGCCGCCTTGCCTGTCGGAGCAAAACAGAATGTTGGGACACCCGGCGTCCGCTTTATGTACTCAGCGAGTAGCGTTGTCTTGCCCGTCCCCCCTCCCCCTGTCAGAAGTGAGAACCTCGAATTCTGAATCAAAGTGACCGCCTTCTCTTGGCTTTCTGTGAGTGTTAGCACTGGCATCCCTTAGCTTTGTTGAATAGTTAAAAACAAGTCGCTCATTGATGGCGTCATCTTTCATCGCCAACCACTTTTCTCCCTTCACCACTTTCTGGTTCACGAGCTTAGCGCGGCATCCCAGCTCGATCGCCTTCTTTGGACTGATGTCAGAACCAACAAGTCGCTTCAGCTCTTTGATGGCTGCCTTAACCCCAATCCATGTGCTCCCATCAGCCTGCTGAAGCTGATACCACAAGCACACCGTCTGTCGCTTCAGCTTGTGGAGTGGGAGCCCGAGGTCTCGGTACAGCTGGTCGCAGCGAAGGAATCCAGCAGATGGGTACTTCCGGATCAGCATCGTGAACGGATCGCGACGGATCTTGTCTGCGGCACAGACACCAAAGTCCTCGATAGCAGACTTAATGACGTTTGAGCCGAACCCCCTGCCTTCCAGCAACTGGTTCAGCTCAATTGCCGTGTCCTCGAATGCTTCAGCTTGAGTCACGAGGTCACCGCACAGCTTAGCCTGCTCTGGCGATATCCCGGTCAGCTGAACGACCGTTTCCGGATCGGCCTTTAGGGTGGGGAGAGTCCGCTCAGGGCCAACGCGAGCAATGATCTTCTGAAGACCCGCACGACCAATGCCGCACTTGCCGAAGATGATCTTGCTTAGATAAGCAATCAGCGATGCAGCTGTCTTCGGCTTTTGTGCGACATATGTCAGAAAATGGAACTGCTTACCGTGGTTCTCATGATCCTCCCAGTAACCAGAGAATCGGTACTCGACCGAGGGAATGAACGTATCCCTCCCGGCCGCGCCGACAATCACAGTCCCGCTTGCCATCACACCAACGCAGTACGTGCCCTCATCGTTGGCCCAGCGACACTGCATAAAGACGCCCGAGTATTCTGTGGTGTTCCCCATCAGAATAACCTCAGAACGCCCTGGACCCTCTTGAACAGCTCCATCTCTGCCCAACCATCAGAGGCAACGTAACGAGCCAGCTCTTCCCACTGGCCACCTTCAATCATCTCCTGAACGTGTGAGCCATCAACGTCTCCAGCCGGCGGTGTGATGCCGTACTGTGGCAGGAGAGACTTCAGCTTCTGCATGTTGGCCACTGTGCCGAACATCTTCAGACAGATGTCAGCCGTTCCTTTTGCATACCGGCCGAGATCAACCGGTTGCTGCGGAGTCACCCCCATCTTGATTGCCCTGTGGACAAGACATGGATCGTCATAGGACGCAGTGTTGTAGCCAACTCTCAGCCGGCCGGTGTCAACCATGCGGAACCATGCGTCGAGCAACTGTTTTTCGTGTTCCTTGTCTTCGGCCAGCCAGACCTTCGGAACTGGGTCATCAAAGAAACAGATCGACATTGCAACGATCCGGCAGGTCCATGGACACTTCGACAGGTTCTTCCATGCCTGCAGTTCTTCGTTGCCTCCCTCGCAGTACTTCTTGAGCACTCCGTTTACGCCCTTGCGGTTCTTGCCGGCAATCTCTGCATCCCGGACCTGCTGAGCGTCTTCGGCATGCACACCACTGTTGATGAAACTTTTTGCCGTGGCTTCACTCTTCAGAATGGCCGACATGTCCAACGGTTGTTTGTCATACACCGGCACGTCTGGCTTTGGAGCATCCGGGTACGTCTCCACATCGTATGCCCAGGCACAGCCTCCTTCCGGTGGCTCCCAGCTGGCGTCCATGACTTCGAACTTGAAGTCGTCCTTCGGTGGTGGCCCGTCATCAACGGTAACCTCCACTTCTGCATTCACTGACTCCCGATCAATACCGGTTGTGCTTACTGTTTGGTCGAACGGTCCCACAATTGCATCCCTTAAAATCATGACATGAAAAGAGCCGGGCCTTGCCTTGAAGACCCGGCTTATGAAATCCCTCCGTTCTGGCCACACGAGACGGAGGTACTCTCGATCCAAACGACTCAGCCGCGCGAGGCTGTCCGCGTGGCTTGGCTACACGTCGTCTGCGTCATCGTCAGCAGGAACGGCAGACATCAGGACCGTGTTAGGATCCTTTGGAACGTCAGCAACTTTCGGGTGACTGGTCGGCCAGACATTGTTGTTGTAGACGTTGTAGAACGGCTTATCCTTGTCCTTCTTGTTGGCACGAGTAGAGACCTGACAGATGGCATTCGTGCCCCTCAGTCGCTCGTACATCTCCCGAGTGATAGTAAACGACTCCTGACCAAACGCTTCGTCGCCAATCACCCCAAACCCAAACAGCAAACAAACAATGGCCTTGCGGTCCTTGTCTTCCAGTGGCTCCATCCCTTCGCTGAAGTCCTGCCAGTTGGCCGGGGTCATCAGGCGAATCGCATGACGCATTGTTTTGTTCATCTCCGAATCATGCTCTCCGGCAAGAACCCTCATGCCCAGAATCACTTCCGGAATGATGGTTTTCTCACCTTCTGACTCCAGGTTGAACTTCACATCTTCCACCTGGAAGTGATACAGCCCAGTCTTGCAAACACCAAGACTGGCATCGTTGACAGATTCATCCGTAACATTGCTTGTGTCGACGGTGGAATTTTCTTCAGAAAATGGATCATTTTCACTCATAGCTTCATCACCTTCTTGAGCTTCTGTAGCTCGTTAAAACTTGTTATCCATGTGGCTGGATACCCAGTTGCATCCAACCACTCTTTTTTGGTTCGCTCCTCTCCGCACAGCGTGACCAGCCCATGGAGCATCTCGGGCCAGTCTCGCTTTATTTTTTTGCCAGATCCCGTTTAGCCTGCAGGCTCCACAGGGCCTTTCGCAAATCCTCCAATCCTTCTGGTGACAGGTCAGCGAGTTTATCCCCCTCCTTTCCTCGCTTCGCAATTGCTCTTAGGCACTGCTCTTTGGTCATGCCGAGAGCAGTCATCTGGCTACGAACCAGCTCAACCTTTTCATCCGGTTTCAATGAAGACAACGCCTTCTCTTTGGAAACAGGCCCATCCTTGGGCGAGGCAGTCTTTGCCTTTCCTTCCGGCTCTTCCTGAGCCGGAGCAGCGGTCTCAGCTGGATCCGTGGTCGAGTCCGTGGTCTTGTCGGCCGGAGCCTCTGAAGATTCTGGAGCGGACGAGGGAACAGCTTCAACGGGTGCTTCCTTCTTTGGTTCAGCAGCTTTCTTTTTCGCCGCGGCATTTCGTTCAGCCGCATCTTTCACGTCAGCCAGCCGAGCATTCTTGGCTTCCTCGGTTTCCCTCTCGTCCTGGGCAATCTGGGCTTTCAGCTGCAGTTTTTCGTCGTCGCTCAGCGTGTCGGCCGGAGCGATTTCGGACGCCTTCAATTTTTTGTAATTCGGCGGCTTCGCTATATAGTCCCGAATTTTCGAGGCTGACAATCCGTGGATTGCCGGCGGCAAAATCGGCTTGATTTCACCGGTATCGGCATTGGCATGCACCAGCCGGGATTTCCCGATCGGCGGTGTGATCAGTGCGACCGGAGCGTCGACCTGCTTGCCGGTCTTCGGGTCGATCGGACGGTTTAGGACGAACACAACATCCGCCATTTTCCGGAACACGTCCGAGCCCTTGGCCTTCATTTCCCCGGATGGTTTTCCACCCTTCCAGACCTGACCCATGTGCATGGTGTAGGCAAACGTCTCGATCTTGTCAGACAAAACGCCAACCATCATGTCAATCATGGTCTTCACGTCACCCCACGCCAACGCCGTCATCTTGTCGTACTGGCCGGCTGTGCGACCGAACTCTTTCGGATTGGCAATAACGTAGTCGTATGCCCCCTGCTGGATCTCATTGATGGGGTCCACAGAGACAACAGTGTACTGACCAGGCTTGAGCCCCTTCAGCAGATCGCGAAACCAAACGAAGCACTCAATGGGAGACGGGATGCCAGAACTATTCTTCGTCTTCACCTCGTCGTACATAATGAGGTGTTTTTTGAACGGCAGATTGAACGCTGACGACGACGACTCGATGTCGATCTTGAGCGTGTTCCGGGCATCAATCATGTCACACGCCAGTGACTTCCCTGATCCGAAGGGACCGGTCACACCAATCGTCCGGATTTTCAACGACTCCCCGTTCACTCGGCCCCAGAACGGCTCTCCGGGCTTATCTGTCCACTCAACCTTCTGTCCAATCCTCTTCCACGTCACTTCGGGGTTACTCATTTCGATATTGACCTTTCCTACGACGGGGTTGCCCCGCCAGTCTTCGGGATAAACGCAAGAAACAACTCTCAAATCCGCCGGAGGTACATGGTACGCCCGAACCTTACACTGGCACTTTTTAGAAGCTGCCTGCTTCAGCCCCAGTGGACACTCAGTCAGAACGTGATCTGCCAAAATCTCGCTTCGGGAGTACGCACACAGGACTAGCTGGTCTGTCATCCAATTCTCCTCTCAGAATTTCATACTCCTCTGGAGCCTCAATTCCAATCTTCACACTGCCAGCACGGGTGGACAGTATTTTGATAGTGATGTTGAGGCTTGGGATTACAATTGTTTCCTCGCGCTTTCGACTTAGTACTAGCATCCTTGCTTTCCTTTCAGGTGTTAAGTGTCACGCCTCCGCTTGAACATCGTCACGGAACTCATGTAAATACTCCGCACACCACGAAACAGCTTGGACTTCAACGTGCCATCCGACACCATTCGATCGATCGTTCTCACCGAAAGACTCAGCTTTCTCGCAGCTTCATCCCGACTTACGAAGGTCTTATTGCGTGGCATTTCCTGTGGCTTCCGTTGTCTTCTCATGTCCGCTCGTGTCTCATCAAGTGCGAGGCGGAGAATCTACCTGAGCGCACGAAGTACCGCAAGTCACAATCTTACGATTGGAAGGAATTGTGGTTCGCGTCCACGATCAACACTCTATGTTGCGGTGTTGATTGGTCCTTCTGAAACAATCGTTTCACCCTTTGGTCGGTAGGTGATATCGCCACCATTCGCAGATGACCGCAAGCTCTTCAAGGCGTCCGCATAAGTGGCAGACTTGACCTTTTTGGTGGCCGCGGATTTCACAGTGATTGTCACATCGCCGGCCGACTCGTCATCAACGACAATCGTTGCATCAGAGGCGGTGGCCCATGTAGTTCCCTGCACTGTAAGCAGGCCGGTGGTTTTATCCACAGTAATGACAGCTTCGGCATCCGGATCGGAGCGGTGGTGCTTCAGCATGAAGATCAGGTTGGTGTTGTTGGCCAGCGTTCCGAGGCCCTCGATGACAATTTGCCACTGATCGCCTTCAGTCACGTTGATGACATTGACGGATAGTGGAGAAGCCACGTCTTCGGAGACAGCCTGGACCCCAGCCACGATCGACGCGATGTCGGCCGTGGACAAAGAGAGGTCTGCCATGTCGACGCACTTGTATTCACCAGTGTCGTCAACCGCGTCACCCTTGACCACATAATTAGCAATCGTGTTGTCACTGGCGTCTGTCACTCGGACAAAATCACCACCAACAACAGCCTCGCTAACTGTGGCTCTCCACGTACCAGCGTTCCCGTTCGGGTCAGCAACCAAAGCGTCACCGCCCGTGTTGATGATAGCACCGCCGGCTGCTGGGTACGCTTTGAACGTGAACACGCCAGAGCTTGGCGCGTGCAGAACGAAAATGGTATCTGCCATGGCTCTCTTATTCTTTTCCAGAACTGTGGGACGGTACTATTCCAGCCACTTACGATTCAGGATCGTTGTCAGTGTCGCCAAAATCCGGCTTGGGTTCCTCTTGTTACTTGAGTTCCACCGTGATGATCGATTCTTTGGCTATATCGGCGGCCCGCCTTACTTCAGTCTGCGACTCACGAGAAGCAGTGTGGATGACCTGCAGTGCCGCTTGCTCGACTTTCTGAAACATCCAATCCCGAACCTCTGACATACAAAAGTCAGCTTTATTCTGAGGATTAGGGATTTGAGGTTCCCAGTCACCCT
>Ga0208299_1000873_pt1 | contig 24822 bp, 27 predicted proteins | sample 15_taG_FD_184089 | JGI IMG/M metagenome (GOLD analysis project Ga0208299, IMG submission 184089) | Marine viral communities from the Subarctic Pacific Ocean - 15_ETSP_OMZ_AT15312 metaG (SPAdes) (version 2) | ecosystem: Environmental > Aquatic > Marine > Oceanic | place: Pacific Ocean | collected...
AAATAACTAGTGACTAGTAACCGTTGGTTTGACGTGTATATAACCGATGGTTTAGATAAATACTATGAAAAAAGTACCATCCTTGGCATATTTATTTAGACTTTGAGGTACGGGGGAGCCCCTCTCGACATCGGAGATAGATATATACACCCTCCCTCACAAATCAAACGAAATTTGGATTTTGATTTAAGAGATAAGCCTTCCATTTTTGTTTACCACTCCCTTAAGCTGATTTTTAAGCAAATCAAGAAGAGATTTTTTTTGGACTTCATCAAAATTGTCTTTAGGGCCTGAGACAACAATCGAACCTACAAATTTATCACTACTAGATATAACCGGAACAGCTAAGGCAAAGAGTGCTTTATTATGAGTATTTGTTGACAAGCAGTAACCTTGATCTCTAATATCTTTATAAAGTCCATATTTATCACTACTTCTTCTGCCATAAGCCAAGATTACTTTTCCCGAGGCTCCTTGAGTCAGCTTGAGTCGAGAGCCCTGCTCAAGTGTATAATGATTTTGAATATTGGAGTGAGCCCTGTAAAGACAAATACAATGACTATCTTCTTCAATAAATAATGAAGCTGTATGTGAAGAAATATCCCTGATCTTGTCAATAATGGGGCGTAGCTGTTCTAAATGGTTACTATGGGTATAAATAGCATTCAAGTAAATAGCTTGAGTGCCCACCATATACTCTTTATTTTTGAGTCGAGAAACATAGCCAAATTCCTCTAAATGACAAAGAATTCGATAAGTTGAAGAGGGATTGAATTGATATTTTTTACAAATATCTTTTATCGAAAGCTGGGACTGGTCAAGCGAAAAAGTTGAGAGTATTTGTAAGCATTTTTCAATAGAGCTAAGGCTTGTTATAGGTTTTTTCTGATTCATTTTATTTATATTAGAGCTAAGTCTGTAAAAAAAAATTGGTAGCCCCTTTGACCTCATGGTGGGACATCTGTTAAGCAATTATCTACCCAGAAAAAGTAATCACGATACTTTCCTTTTAGTGTCACTTAAATTAGTTAAAACAAAATAACCATAGCAGCCAAAAAACCAAGAAAAATTGAGAACACTTTTTTAAGTTTTTTACTATCAACTATATGCGTCACCTTAGCCCCTACTGGGGCAAATAAGATGCTCGTAACAGAAATAGTGATGAGCGCTTCAAAGTTAACAAAACCAATTCCACTAGTTGGAAATTCCTGGCCCATTCCAGCCACCATAAACCCTATACTGCCTGCAATTGCGATAGGCATCCCGACAGCAGCAGAGGTTGCAATTGCATTCTTTATACCTACATTGTTATAAACCAAAAACGGTGTTGTCATTGATCCACCACCAATACCAACCAAAGCAGAAACTAAGCCAATAATATAACCAGCACAACTCCACACCCATCGAGATAAATTATCGACATGCCCAGATGCGCTTATTTGAAACCACATAATTAGCGCGACACTAATCTCAAAGCATACAAAAAATATTCTCAAAAAATCAAAGCTCAAATACTTGGCAACTAAAGCCCCACTGAATGAACCCAACAGGATCGTAGGTGTAAGTTTAATAAAGTTTTTCCAAAGTATTGCTCCATGCTTATGATGCGCATATACACTTGAGATTGAAGTAAAAACAATTACTGCTAAAGCTGTACCAATAGCGGTATGCATTAAAACTGACTGACTGACAGTTGGTGCTAAAAGATAGAGCAATATTGGAACAATTATTAATCCACCGCCTACACCTAAAAGGCCTGCAAAAAATCCAGATGATGCACCTAAAAGCAACATAGGGATGAGCGTTTCATTCATTGTGGTGTTCTGAAATTAGAATTTTTAACCATGGTGTTAATCTAGGGAAGATCAGATTTTTTTATATTATTGTATAACGATTTCCGGCCCCATAACACTGTTGGGCAGGTAGGTTGAGAGCCACGGGATATAAGTGACCATAATCAAGAAGACAAACAGTACCGCAAGGAATGGTAGGGATGCTTTAACAACCCGCATCATCGACATGCCTGCCACACCAGAAGTGACAAATAGGTTTAGTCCGACCGGTGGCGTGATCATGCCAATTTCCATATTCACAATCATGATGATCCCGAGATGGATCGGGTCGATCCCTAACTGAATGGCAATCGGGAAAACTATAGGTGCAACGATAACCAATAAACCTGACGGTTCCATAAATTGGCCGCCTATCAACAGGATCACGTTTACAATAATCAGAAACATTATAGGACCAAAACCAGCCGCTAACATTGTATTAGCAACTTGTTGAGGAATTTGTTCATCAGTCAGAACATGCTTAAGGATTAAGGCGTTTGCAATAACAAATAGCAATGTAGCTGTCAGTTTACCTGCGGCAAAAAGTGTGTCTTGAGTGTCTTTATGGAATAGAGCGGTAATAATTGTTTGTGGTTGTTTCAAAAAGCTTTTGCCATTCTCCTTAAGAGGGCCCATATCTTTGTAAATAAAGGTCGCGATAAAGTAGGAATAAACAGCTGCAACAGCTGCAGCTTCAGTTGGTGTGAAAATACCGCCATAAATCCCCCCCAGGATAATTACGATCAGAAACAACCCCCAGCCAGCTTCACGTCCTGAGTTAATGATTTCTTTCCATCCTTTCCATTCACCTTTGGGAAGATTTTTGATTTTCGCCATAACATAAATGGCTACCATCAGCATAAAACCGGCTAACAATCCTGGGATCACACCAGCCAAGAACATTCGGCCTACAGAAACTTCAACAGATGCAGCATAAACCACCATAACGATGGATGGTGGGATCAAAATCCCTAATGTACCTGCGTTACAGATTACGCCTGCTGCAAAATCTTTTGAGTATCCAGCCTGGCGCATACCAGCAATAACGATCGTACCGATTGCCACCACTGTAGCTGGCGAGGAGCCGGACAGTGCTGCAAACATCATGCATGCAAAGACACCTGCGATTGCTAAGCCACCCTGAAGATGTCCGGTACAGGCAATGGAAAAACGAATGATGCGTTGAGCAACACCACCTGTTGTCATGAAGGAAGAAGCAAGAATGAAGAATGGAATTGCCAATAGGGTATAGTGACCTTCAAAAGCTGAAAATAATGTTTGTGCAATAGAAGCCAGAGAACTATCGGAAAACCAAAGTAAAAATAGTACTGAAGACATGCCCAGTGATACAGCGATTGGGACACCAATAAGAAGAAGGCCAATCACCATGGAGAATAATAATGCGACTTCCATTAATCAGCCCTCCCTAAATGTTCTTAAGCTATTCATCGGCTTCAACTTCATGACTTGCGACGATACGGTCTGTCTTTCCCGTCCAGATCATCCAGAAAGCCTGGCAAAAACGCATGAACAGTAAAAACATGGAAAGAGGTAAAATTGCGTAGGGAATAAAACGCGGAATTTTCTCGTATGCCTCACCTTCATTGAAGACATCAGCTATCCAGGAAAAAAAAGCAGGCATAGGAATGTCGTTTACTTCATACCAGCCTTTTCCAAGAAACTTATCCTCAAATCCGAGAGGAAACCAGTGACCTTCTGTTCCTGGTAAGTTGGCGAAATTGGCCCAGTAATCCCAGCTGCCTTTGAGCATTAAAAATGCAAATGCGATGCAGATAGAAGCTGCAATTAAGCTTATAATTCTTCTCGTAGGGGATGGTAGGATATTGATTAATGCGTCAACACCAATGTGAATTCCTTTTTTTACGGCGTATACTGCACCTATCAGCACAAGCCATGCAAAAAGAAATACAGTCAATTCTAAAGCCCACAATATATTTGAATTAAAAGCATATCTGGCGATGACATTTGCGAATGTTAAGGCTGCCATGAACCCCAAAATTCCAGCAATCAACTTTTCTTCTATAGTATCAGTAATAGAATGGGGCACGGTATTCATAGTAGTTTTCCTAATGAAAAACAGGGATAGTTAAATCAAAAACTATCCCTGTATTGTATCGAAGACTAGAACTGTGCGTTGATTTTCTGAATAGTATCAATGCTGTCTTGTCCAACGTCTTTCGAGAACTGGTCCCAAACAGGCTTCATAGCGACAACCCATTCTTGGCGTTGAGCATCAGTTAATTGACGAACTTCTTCACCTGAATCTATAACCAATTGACGTGCAGCTTGGTTGACTTTGAAGCTCTCAGAGTTACGTTCATCAGTGACTTCCTGAAGGATTTGTAGGAATTGATCACGCGTATCCTTGTCTAGACTGTCGAGCCATTCAACAGACGTTACTACGAGGTAATCCAGAACTCCGTGATTCGTTTCTGTTATGCCATCTTGAACTTCAAAGAATTTCTTGCCATAAATATTTGACCAAGAGTTCTCTTGACCATCAACAACACCTTGCTGAAGTGCGCCATAGACTTCAGAGAAAGCCATTTTTTGTGGAGATCCGCCGATTGCTTTCATCTGCGCAACCAATACATCAGAAGACATAACACGGAATTTCAACCCGATGGCATCAGCTGGTAAATTCAAAGGTTTATTTGCGGATATTTGTTTCATGCCATTGTGCCAGAAAGTCAATCCCTGCAAACCGCGACGTTGCATACTGTCTTTCAATTCTTGACCTGTTTCTGAAGTTTGAAATGCATCAACGGCATCAATGTTTTTAAACATAAATGGTAGATCAAAAATGCGGAATTTCTTAGTGAATTTCTCAAACTTAGAAAGAGATGGTGCAGCAAGCTGAACATCACCCTGTAGCAGGGCTTCAAGTACTTTATTATCATTAACTAGAGTGGAATTAGGATATACCTCCATACAAGCAATCCCGTTCATTTCCTTGTTAATACGTTTTTCCAACAGGGACGCTGTAATGCCTTTTGGATGACGATCTGTGTTTGTAACGTGAGAGAATTTAATAACTGTTTCACCGCTATCGCAATTGGCCGAAGCCCCTATTGAGCTCAATGCAAGCATAGCTGTAATAAGCGAAAGTATAAGTGTTTTTTTCATTTTAGGACCTCCTTTGGTCATTTTAAATTATTAATAGAGTTTTCAAACCCAAAACCATAATAACAACAGAAAAAAGATATTTAGTCGTTATAACTATTCAGTTTTTACGAACAATAAATATGTATTGATTCACTATACTAATTACCAAAATACTAAGACAAGACAAATGTTTGATGATTTCACTGAAGAATATATAAAAACTGCGAATGTAAGGATGTTTATACGCCGGTCAGGAGAAAAATCAGCTCCGCCACTGGTTTTGTTACATGGCTATCCGCAAACATCTGCTATGTGGCACAAGGTTGTCCCTTTCCTTTCTGGTCACTTTCAGATTATCATCCCTGACCTTCGTGGATATGGGCGTTCAGATAAGCCAGATTCTGATGAACAACATCTGACTTATTCTAAACGCTCCATGGCAAATGATATTGTAGAGCTTATGACAATGCTAGGGCATGATACTTTTTTCATTGGTGCACATGATAGAGGCGCGCGGGTTGCTCATCGCTTAGGGATAGATCACCCTGATAAAGTTAGGGCAATGGTGTTGCTTGACATAGCACCTACAAGAGAGATGTATGATAGTACGAGTAGTAAATTTTCGGAAGCATATTGGCATTGGTACTTTCTTATACAGAAGGCACCTATACCGGAACAGATCATTGGACAAAACCCTGAAACTTTCTGGAGACTAAAATGCTTTAATCAGGCAGGCGGAAAAAATCTCTTCGCGCCAGAAGCGCTGGCAGAATATATATCAGCATTCAAAGATCCAGCTGTTATTCACGCAAGTTGTGAGGATTATCGTGCAGCAGCAACAATTGATATTGAGCATGATGATCAGGATCAGGGAATAAAACTAAGTACTCCAACTAAAGTTTTATGGGCCAAAAATGGTACGATTGATCTCTGCTTTGATGTATTGCCTCTTTGGAGAGAGCGTGCAACCAATGTCTGCGGTAAAGCAGTTGATGCTACTCATTATATGGCTGAAGAAATCCCGCAAGAAATTGCTGACAACTTTATCTCATTTTTCAATGAGCAAAAAGAAATTACAAAATAAGTAGAAATTAGATGACAGAGTCAGCGCATTAAAACTTGCAAATTCAATCCAAGAATTTGAAGTACAATTGAATAAAAACTAGCGTGTAAGTGTTCAAAAATAGAAATTCATAAAGGATAGGGGAGTTGGATATACGACAATTAGAATGTTTCGTTGCTGTTGCTGAAGAGCTTCATTTTCGGCGAGCTGGCGAACGTCTAGGCCTTAGTCAATCTGCTCTCTCTGAACGTATTTCGGCCTTGGAGCATGAAATTGGAGCGCCGCTGTTTTTTCGCACAACACGTCAGGTTAACCTGACACAGATGGGGGCTGATTTTCTTAATGATGCCAAGCGTATATTGAGTGATGTAGAGAAAACACTCTCTAAAGCCAAACATAATGTAGGAGCAGCTTTAAATAACATCCGTGTCAGTGGTGTAGATGAAGCCATCTCTATGATTTTGCCCCGTGCATTGTTGGAGTTTAAGAAAACAAATCCAGACGTGCATGTTAGGGTTCTTGAAATTTCATCATCTGATAAACATACACAAGAACTTATCAACCATCGTACTGATATTACATTTATTCGCAACCCAGCGGATGATGAATTCATTACAAGTGAATTGCTTTATCGCCAAGAAGTCATGGTTGTGTTGTCCAATCAAAATCCTCTTTCAAATCAAAAATCACTCAAACCAACCGACTTGGTTGATGAGAATTTTGTCGGCTACCCGAAGCATGCACGTCCCATTCTTCATGAAATGCTTTGGCGCAGCTTTCGAAAAATCGGTGTGGAGCCAAAAATCGTCTGTGAGATTATCGATAAGTCAACGATGCTTCAATTTGTAACGAATGGTCTAGGTATCGCGTTGGCTCCAGCATGGGTCAAGAACATAGCCCCAAAAGGGCTGTCTTTTGTGCCGCTTGAAGCAGATTATGAAAAAATTGAACTTTATGTTGCTTACCGAAAAGCAAGTAACTCTCCCACGATCGAAGAGTTTTTGGAGGCAGTTAAAGAAACTACCTAACGAAAGGCTGTAGAGCCTTTTGTCTGTTAATCAACTTTATTTGTATTAGTTTTTCATATGTCAAAAATTTAATTAAATATGTTATTTCTATTTAATTTTTTGGTAATAATGTATTGCTTTTTACACATGTTATTCATAAGGCAATCCAATGAAGTTTTCCAATCTCACGTCCACTGAACTTATAGAAAGGTCGTTAGCTCTAAACGAAGGCAAGTTGAAAAATACAGGTGCTTTATTGGTTACTACTGGTAATCGAACTGGAAGGAGTCCTAATGACCGTTTTATAGTTGATGAGTTGACGACCAGTAATTTAATTGATTGGGGTGATGTAAATAGGCCTTTTTCAGAAGAGAAATTTAATGAATTATGGGATCGAGTTAGTAATCATTTGTCAAAAACAGATTATTTTGTTTCCAATCTTCATGTAGGGGCGCATGATGAACACTACTTGCCTGTTGAAGTAAATACTGAGACTGCCTGGCAAGCTTTGTTTGCTCGTAATATGTTCATTAGATCAGATAACTATAACCCTAAAAATAAAAAAGTATGGACGATCTTAAATGTTGCCTCTTTTCAGTGTAATCCTGAGCGCGATGGAACAAATTCTGATGGCGTTGTTATCATTAATTTTGCTCAAAAGAAAGTACTATTAGCGGGCATGCGTTATGCGGGTGAAATGAAGAAAGCCATGTTTTCAGTACAAAACTTCTTACTCCCTGAAAAAGATGTTTTACCTATGCATTGCTCAGCAAATGTTGGTGAGAACGGGGATACAACTTTATTTTTTGGTCTTTCTGGTACCGGTAAAACAACATTATCTGCAGATCCAGAGAGATACCTTATTGGCGATGACGAGCATGGATGGGCGAAGGGTTCTGTATTTAATATTGAGGGAGGTTGTTATGCAAAAACAATCAATCTTTCTCAAAAGAATGAGCCCATTATTTGGAATGCTATTAATCACGGTGCAATTGTTGAAAATGTCATGGTAGATGATAATGGTCAGGCCGATTATGATGACACAACAATTACAGAAAATGGTCGATGCTCATATCCATTAGAACATGTTGAAAAGCGTGTTATAAAAAATGCGGCTGGTGAGCCAAGGGTTGTGATTTTCTTAACTTGTGACGTGTCTGGAGTTTTACCACCAGTTTCTATTCTAAGCAAAGAGGCTGCAGCATATCACTTCCTTTCTGGTTATACAGCTCGAGTTGGTTCAACAGAATTAGGAGCAGAAGCTGGGATTAATCCTGCATTTTCTTCATGCTTTGGCGCTCCTTTTATGCCTAGAAGTGCAGGCAGTTATGCAAACTTATTAATTAAGAGGCTTGCAGAATTTGATGCTCAAGTGTATTTGGTAAATACTGGCTGGACAGGTGGGTCAGGGGCACCTGGTGGTTCTGGTTCTCGATTTCCAATTCCAGTAACTAGAGCAATCGTGTCAGCTTGTCAAAGAGGTGCTTTGCTTGATTGCAACGCTCATCACTTAGATTACTTAAATCTTGATATTCCTGTAGAGATTCCTGGTGTAGATAGCTCTTATCTTAACCCACGAGATACATGGGAAGATAAATTGAGTTATGATGCAGAGGCAAAAAATTTAGCAAACCTATTTGCAGAGAATTTTAAGAAGTTTGAAGTTGATAATGCGATTATTGATGCAGGACCAAGAGTTAGCTAATAGGTAAAAAAATACTGAATAACCATCATCACAATGACGGCAATATCAAATTAAGTTTTGTCCGGGCAGCCACATCTCTGACCCATGGTTGTTGAGCCCAGTGGCGATGCGAAAAAGCAGTAATATCTTCTTTAAATTTTAAAGAAGCACCAATCATATCTAAACCCTCAAGGAACATTCTTTGGTGACGGTCTGACATATTGAAAGACAGGGTTATGTTTGATGAGTGTATCTCAAGTGTTCTTATGTTTATTTCGATTTTTAAAGGAATGCTGTTATCAGAGCTTTGATGCATCATTTTGTCCACATCTTTTTGAGGCAGTATCAGCGCTAGTAGACCGTTATTCATGGCATTTGAATAGAAGATTTCTCCAAAGCTCGAAGCTATCACGGCCTGGATACCAAACTGCTGCAATCCCCAAACAGCATGCTCTCGACTCGAGCCACAACCAAAATTGGGACCAGCCAGAAGAATCTTGGTATCTGCATATTCTGGCATATTCAACACAAAATCTGCAAGTATCTGACCCCTTTTGTCATGTCGTAAATCCCAAAGTACTCCCTGATCGAGTCCACTCTTATCAATGCCACGCAAAAACTGCTTGGGCATGATCTGGTCAGTGTCCAGATTTGCGATACCCAGTGGCGCTGCTATTCCAGAAATGAGACTTGAGTCAGTCATTGGAAACTCCCAATTTGCGTACGTCAGTAATATGTCCAGTAATGGCAGCTGCAGCAGCCATTGCTGGACTCATTAAGTGGGTAATAGCGCCACGACCTTGACGCCCTTCAAAATTCCGATTGGTGGTAGAGGCACAACGGATTCCTGGTTCCAAGACATCATCATTCATTGCCAAGCACATCGAGCAGCCAGGCTTTCGCCACTCAAATCCAGCTTCTTTTAGAATTCGAGCAATACCTTCTGACTCGGCTTGTGCTCTTACGGCTCCAGAACCTGGAACTACCATTGCACGCACTCTCGAGTTAACTCGCCGACCCCGGACAACAGATGCGACTTCTCGCAGGTCCTCTATACGCCCATTAGTACATGAACCGATGAAAACATGTTGTACTGGGAGGCCTTCCAAGGTCATGTTTTCCTTCAGCCGGGTATAGTTCAATGCTTTTTCAGTACTTTCTCTTTGCCATTCACCTGCAACGGGCACACAGCCAGTCACTGGTATGGCCTGATCCGGACTGGTTCCCCAAGTGACATAGGGAGCTACCTCTCGTGCATCAAATTTATATTTCATTTCAAATTCAGCATCCATATCTGAACGGAGTGTTTCCCAATATTCAAGTGCTTTTTCACGGTGATCTACAGTCATGTCGGTCGCCCGAGCAAATACATATTCAATCGCTTTATCATCCGGAGCGATTAGTGCGCCCCTCGCACCAGCTTCAACAGCCATATTGCATAGGGTAAAACGTGACTCAATTGACATGTCATCTATAGTGTTCCCACAGAACTCGACCACAAAACCTCTAGCACCCTGCGCCCCTATTTTGCTGATGATCATCAAAATAAGATCTTTCGAAGTGGTACCTACAGGTAGCTTTCCATCGACGTGAATACGCATATCCTGTGCCAAGCGATAGACCAGTGTTTGAGTTGCCAATACATGTTCTACTTCAGAGGTGCCTATACCAAATCCTAATGCCCCCAAAGCTCCATAGGTTGTTGTATGGCTGTCACCACACATAACCACCATTCCAGGACGAATCATTCCATGCTCAGGAGCTATGATATGTTCAATACCCTGCAACTCATCGTTGGTGTCAAATAATGGGATTTCATGGCGTTCACAATTATGTTTCAAATTTCTTGCTTGAAGTGCTGAAGATGGGTCCTGTATCACACGATGTGCATCCGGACTTGTAGGAATGATATGGCTTACAGTTGCCACACTTTGTCCAGGCATAGCAACTTTTCTATCCAGTACATTTAATCCTGTAAATGCTTGTGGACTGGTGTACTCATTCATCAGATGCAAATCGCAAAACAAGAGTACGTTTTGCGCATCCAACACAGCCACGGTATTTGAATCCACGAGTTTACGATACAGGGTTTTTGATTTCATTTCTTCCCCTATTGTGGTTGAGTATGATTTTCTGATTAATTACACGGATTGCTATAGGATATCAATTAAGCTTGAAGTGATTGGTGGTTATTATTGATTAGTAATTCCGATTAATAATATATTGCAGATTAATATCTACGATGAATTGCATTTTAATATTGAATCTATTAAACAAGGCATAACTTTTTAGAATTGTCCCGTGGAGCCTTCCAACGTCACGAGACTTTTATAAGTAATAACTACTATCCCTCTCATATATATACTGACTTTGAAGCCATAGGGGGAGCCCCTCTCGTGCTCGGGTAGATATTAATATACCCTCCCTCACACATCAAACGAAATTTGGACTTTAGTTCAAATTGAATTCTATTAAGAGGTATAGTTAGATTATGAAGAAGCTACTCCTATTCTTATGAATGAGTTTGAAAGACGAGATAGACTATGGCGTGAGGTGCAAAAATTTCCTCTAGCTGAAGTTAGTCCAAGTTATATACGAAAAAAATATATCTATCGAGGTCAAGCTGGTATTTATACCAATAAGGAAATTACTTCATCGCTTACAGCTGATAGTTCAGGTGTCGCTGTTTCTATTCTCCATACAGGAAAACATTATCCAGATGAACTAACATCAGATGGGATGATTTATCATTATCCAAAAACTAATCGTCCAAAATCTCACGACGTCAATGAAATTATTGCAACAAAGAATGCTGAGCATCTTGGTTTACCAATTTTTGTCATACTTCCTGGGAAAGTAGGTAGTTTACGTGAGGTGAAATTGGGCTGGGTTATTGATTATGATGATAAAGCTGAAGTATTTCTTATTGATTTTTCAAAAGATAAACCTCCATATGATTATAGAAAAAAAGATGAGCCTTTTCAGCTCACTCAAAAAGGTCATGGTAATACCACACGAACAAAAACTAGACCTAATCAACACAAATTCCAATTTGATGTTTATAAAAATTATGGCTGTAAGTGTGCTGTTTGTGACATTACTATAAAAGATATTTTAGATGCTGCCCATATTCGTGGGAAAAAAGATAATGGCAGTGATGACTGGAGAAATGGAATTTTATTATGTAAAAATCATCATAAATCATTCGATAGCGGTCTATTCAAAATAGATCCAATCTCTTTGGAAATAAAGTTCTCTGAAAAAGTCAACAAGAATGAAATAAAAATATCTGAAAAACGATTAGTGACAGCTACCGGAAAAACTCCTCATATCGATGCGTTGACTTGGAAATGGAAGAATGAAAAGCTTAATTGAATAATATAATAAACTACTCCTAACTCTTTCAATACGAGGATAAGACAATGAGTGATGAATATCGATTAAAAGAAATAGAAAATGAAATTATGAATATAAAAAGAGAGAATAAAAATTACTATGATTCACTGTCTGCTAAGATACATTTCTTCTTCTTTATATTTATAGTATTTTCGGTATGGATTATTTGGTCAATTTAGTTTATGAAAAAACTACTCCAACTCACCCACTTTTGAGTGCTATAAGTGGGTACTGTTAAAGACTTTATTCTTTAGTTAAGCAAAGACCTTACTAAGCATCTACGAAGGCTACAGAGTGGCCTGATACGACATCTTTCCATAGGTTTCCATTCATAGCAAATCATCTATTCCTATCGTTTATTTTTTTAATAATGAATTCGATTATTTCGTTCTCAGACCATCTAGAAGTTCTCTCAGATAATTTAATCTGCTTAGGGAATTTATCCTGTTTCATAAGCCTATAAATTGTTGCTGTACTTAGAAGTGTTATTTCCTTTACTTGTTTCAATGTGAGTAGTCGCATAGTTCTCCTTTTTGTTATGGAAAAAAATGGATGAGTGTAAAGTAAGAATCCTTTTGTATGTGGATTTGAGGGCGATTCATGTAACACTTTTCCAATACACAATAAAGTGTGTATCGAGTGTGTATTGAGTGGGGTGATTGAAATTTCCATACAGCGTATCTTTAACGCCATGTCTTTCCAATAAAGGAAAGATAGGCGCTTCAAATGAAGCATTTTATAACCCTTTTAAAAGGAGTTAAGATGGAAATAATAAGCAGATTGTTAGACACGCACCAAGTAGCTGAGATGTTTGGCATTGAGTCAAAGACTTTGGCAAATTCGAGAAGTTCAGGAGTTGGAATTGGTTCGATTCCTTTCGTGAAGTTTGGGCAAAACGGAGCTGTCCGTTATAGAGAGTCCGATGTATTAGATTACATCGAGGCAAATACTGTTAATCACACAGGAGAAGTAAAGTAATGAGTATTAATACGAAAAAACCCCCTCAGTCGGATAGGACTCAGGGGGCTAACAAAAAAACTGTCAGTAAGAATAATACCATAATGGTCGCTCTAGTTGAAGGGTCTCTAACGAGGTTTGACGCAGAAGGATTGGGTGACCATTGCTTAAACTCAACTATATCGGCTCTTTCAAGTCAACATGGCTTGGAGTTTCCTCGAAGGTGGGTTAAGGTTCCAAATCGCTTTGGTGGTGAAACCCTTTGTAAGGAATACACAACTAGTGATGATGACAAGCTCAAGATTAATAAATTCTTGGAGGTGTTGAATGGCTAGTATGAGTAACGCAATGATGGAGCGTGGTATAACGCCACCTTCCACATTTGTTTATGATGGCAAGATTAAAAGGTTCAAGAATGAGGGCGATACCAAAGCTAATAGTTGGTATGTTGGCTTTCAGGATGGAGACTTTGAGTCAGGTGCTTTTGGTTGTTGGAAGTTAGATGTTCACGAGGATTTTTGTAATCGTGATAAAGCGTCTTTCACTCCTGAAGAAAAGAAAGCCTTTGCCATAAAGCAAGAGGAAGTAAGACAGCTTAAAGCCAAAGAGAAGAAAGAGAAACATCAAAAGGCTGAGAAAAGCGTCAATGAAAGATGGTCAAAAACTGATCAAGTTGATTCACATCAATATCTGTCTGATAAGGGTATTAAATCATACAACTTAAAGATTGAAGATGACAACTTGTTAGTTCCTATCTTTAATGCTGATGGAGAGTTAGTCAACCTTCAAACCATTTCACCAAATGGCGATAAATATTTTGCTAAAGGTGGAAAGATAGAAGGCTGTTTCTTCTTGATTGGCGATGTTGATGAACATCTTATTATCGTAGAAGGGTATTCAACTGGAGCCAGTATCCATGAGGCTACCAAGTTGGCTGTTGTTGTTTCATTTAATGCGGGTAATCTCTTGCCAGTAGCTAAAGAAATGACATCTTTATACCCTCATGCTTCAATCATTGTTGCGGGTGATGATGACCAATACAATGAAGTTAATACAGGCCTAATAAAAGCCTCTGAGACAGCGAAACATGTTGGTGGATTTGTTTGTTTTCCTCACTTTGAAGAGCTGAGTAAGAGTCAAAGATTTACGGACTTTAACGACCTTCATCAAAAGCAAGGTTTGAAGGAAGTTAAGAAGCAAATCTATAAGGCAATTCATAGTAATGCTAGAACGCCAAATCATGAATCTGTAATTGTCTATGGTAGTTTTTTCAAAGCTATGAAACATCTAGATGGCTCTGAACTAAGACTAGTGTTTGACGCTATGATGAACTATGGCTTGTATGAAAAACAATCTAAGTTACCTGACAAACTTCAATCTTTATTTGAATTAATAAAACCTCAGATTGATGCCAATATCAAAAGGCGCATCAATTCTAAGAAAGGTGGAAGAAAGCCAAGTAAAGAATAGTCTATAACCGACGGTTAGCTAATTGTTAAACCAACGGTTAGCTAACTGTCAAACCTAAAGTAAAAGTAAAGGTTAAAGTAAAAGAGAAAGTAAAAGAGAAAGTTAAAGTTTAGTAAATACCATAAAGAAATATTTAGTCATTTTTTTTATTATTCGCTACATTGTATTTGAACGGTAAATCGAGCTGCCTCTTCAACAAGATCAGCTGTACTAATGCTTTTACCAATCTTTTTAGTTTCGTAATCTATATTGTTAGCATCTAAAAGATCTTTTACTATAGATGACTTCAGTGCAAAATTAATATTTTGTGGAATATCTCCGGTTGATTTTTGAATCTCAGCAGCATTTAGTTTAGAACTGACAACTCCAACTATGTTGCCTCCTATGTCAAATAATGGGCCACCACTATTTCCTGGTTGGACAGGTGCTGAAATCTGCATGTACCTGTAGTCATCTCCTAGGCCAGATAATGAATTAACCATTCCAGTAGTTACTTTTGCAGAAGATGAAAGTATTCCACTCAATGGGTAACCAAAAACAATAACTTCATCTCCTTGTCTAATTCCTCTACCATCTCTGAGATAGGCCGTATATTGACTACTATCAGTTTTTAATAAAGCTATATCGTTTCTGACATCTTCAACAATCAATTTTGCAGAAACTATTTTGTCACGTTGCTTTAATTTAATATCTATACAGCCATCTATTACATGTTGATTAGTGACTACATACCCATCTTTTGAAATATAAAATCCAGTACCACTTCTTCTTGTTGGAAGTCTATCTTTAGACTCATATTTATTTATTAATTCATTTTCAATATCATTGGATAATTGTTGGGCATAAATAATTTGACTCTTTGTTAATCCAAAGTCAAACGCAAACTGTTTCATCCAGCTTGCATAATCATCAGGAGTCCAGTCATCGTTAGTGTTTTCTGAAACATAACCCATAGCTAAATTAAGGTAGGCATATGCCTTAAGATAATCCTTTCTAACACCATCTCCATTGCGATATTTAAAATGAAGGACTTGTGCGGCTTTATGATATTTTTTTGCAAGTGATCTATTTAATAAGTAAATCTCAACTTCGGAACTTTCTGGAAAATTTGAGTCTTTTGTGCTATCACCCATTGAAAAGACGTCTTTATCAAACTGCTCAGACATTTTAAAAAAATCTTCGCCTGTCTTTTCAGAAAAATCTTCGCCTGGTTTGAAAATGTCTTCAAGTAATCTCATCATACCTCCATTAGATATGATCGAATAATATTCATTTGCAGCTTGATTATCTATTTCTAATCCAAACATGCCAAACTTATTAATAACCCACAAGAATCTATATTTAAAATCGGCCATTTCAGTTTGATCCATAATAACTTTCCAGCCTGGTTTTCCATCCCTCCAGTCTTTTTCACTATAGCCTTTAAGATGATGAAGTAGAGATAAGCCTTTATTTGAGTTAAATTGCAAGACTGAAGCAATATAATTTCCTTCGCATCCAAAAACACTTTTGTATTTAGAGTCCGGGATACATCTTGAGTAGTATTTTGCGGCTTTTTGATAATCAATATTTATTTTAGCGTCAGTTGATCCGGCACCGATAAAATAGGGGTTTAATAGGCCATAGTAGTAGGTATTTCCTAGAATTTTATTAGCTTGATCTCTTATTCTCAAAGATTTTGAAGTGGCAGCTATTTCAAAATATTCTATTTGTTTCTTAGAAAACGCCGCATCTATATCATTTACATATGAAGTATGCCAATTTCCACTTCTTATGATTGAGCCAACATAAAAAGCTAAATCTGGATATTTATTTGCTATTGGCATAGCCGCATTCATGAATTCTATTTGTTGCGGTTTTGCCTCGAGAGCCTTGTTAAGAGAAGCTTCAGAACGATTAAAAAAATATGGAGATGCTAAGTAATCCGTGTAATTTTCAATTAGACTACCATTTTGAATACTATTGATTATCAATTCAAAATTGCTGCATTCATCAAAATCAAAGTTGCCTTTATTGTCACAATAAGCAAATGAAGAGGAGGATAAAAATAAGAGCAGTAATGTAAATAGTTTTTTCATAAATATATTATATATGTTGCAATTTGATCTCTAGTATAGACCCATAACTAAGGTCAAATCCAGTCTTGTTGCAATCTTGGTGTTTTCGGACGCCATAAAAAGGGAGTTTAGTGACACCATAAAAAGGGGTGAGATTACGGTGATACATAAAGGTACTTCCAGAGCAATCAATATGTAGGTGATTCAAGAGTGCGTAATCTTTTTAGACACAGAAACACAGCATCGATTTCGCTTCACTTATTCGCTTTAGTTGTTCTCCCATTGTATGTGGACGAAAAAATCAACAAAATAGCGCCAGCAAACAAAAAAGCCCATCCCCACTTTAATTGAAATGAGTTTAAAACCAAATCTGTCAATCCACTAAATAGGCTCTTGGGGTTTATTCTTGTGAATGCTTAAGTAGATCTATTGAATCAAACCTACTGGAGTGTTCCAGCATAAGCGTAAGGGCTCTTGCTGGTTCAGGTAGCTTAATATATTCTATTGCCAAGTTGTTGATGTCTTGTTGATTAAGCTGATTAAAAGGTTGTATGTGGGTAATACTATTTACTCCCCTTATAAGTGAAACTTTTACTGAGTTAGTTTCATAATAGGCATTTGTGTACGCTACTTGAAATATTCTAACTACATTCGGCTTTCTATTGTGCAGGTAAAGCACTACAAGCAGACTTAATAAAAACCCTAAAATTATGTACCAATTCATCCCACAATCCTCTCAATAACCTTCTTATCAAAAAACCCTTTCTCATTTATCATCACTGAAAAACCAACTAGCATTAACTGACAAAGATGTCGTTATAAGCAGTGTTGTCAGTATTGTTTTTATTTTCATTGCTTTATATGATATTTTTTTTACTTGATAAACGACACTGACCGATATTGCTATCTACACCAAAATTATTTATTATTTTCCATTCATACTTCAAAGTTTCCCTATTCACTCTGATTGTAAATTCAGTATTTAAAGCACTATCACTATTCGTTAAGTTATAGTGTGAGGAACTTTTTTTCAATTCATATGTCAAAGTTTTTATTACAAAACTTTCGACTTCAGCGTTATCACCATCAGAGTCAAAACCAATCAGCCAAGTGTAGCAATCTTGAAACGCCGCCTGAAATGGGTCTGAAGAAAACTTCTTATCAATTCTATCTGCTGTACATTTATATTGCTTGTGGCTTGAAGGCGGATAAAACAAGTAACCACCGAATAATTGAGGTTCACAAATCAAATCAATCCACTTAGCATTAACTGATGCTGAAGTCGTAATCAATAATGTAATGATGGCTATTTTTAATTTCATTTTATTAATACTTGTCCCCAAGCGTCATTAAAAATATAAGAATTGATAAAGTTGTTCCCATAGAGTTATTTTTATTTGATATTTATATCTCATTCTACACCCTATAACTGCCCGTAACGTCCTATATACGGTAAGACATATACCAAAAAATTTATTATTAGATTAGAATAAGGCTTATGAACAAATCTGAACAACTTAAAAAATTTTGAAATGGGATAAGAATGGAAAAAAAGTATTTGAGATAGATATGTCGAAAAAATGATTTTTTAGAATATAGGGAGGAATGTGATGGTGGCTTTAAGAGTATTTGTTTCTTTATTATTTATTGTTTTACTGTTGATAATAGCATTGGTGATTCAAAATAGAACAGGTGATTTTGTGGCAATGAGTCTCTTTATGGCGGGAGCGCCCGCCGTATTCTTATCTACAATCGCATCACATGATACAAAGCAAACAAGGTTTAAAGTAGCGCTAAAATCGTTAGGTATAACATACTTGCTATATCTCATATGGCAGGTAGTGTTTTCACAACTTGTTCGTGAATTAGTATTTGGCCTTGAACAATCAGAACTAATGCGTGCTTTTATGGCTACTGAACACATTACGGGTTTCGCATTAATGTTACTATCAACCTGGCTCACCATTAAATGGATGCCCTCATGGAATATTACTAAACCGGTTATATCAATGCCGTCTGAAGTAGAAAAAGCAGGGAAATTGCTTAACTTTTCGATTGTAGCAAGTATAATTTTTGCAATAATACAGAGCATCATATATACACCGTCGGATTATGCTACTACCGAGAACACATTCCTCTACCCTGAGTTTGTAGAAGATATTGTGAGTATAGGTACATCTATTGGTTTAGTAGGTTTGATTTTTTTGCTGTACATGGTGAGAGAGGCTGTCAATTTCAGAAGTTATATTTGGAGAAATATAATTCTTTCTTTTTATTTATTTGTCTTAACCATAACAACTAACTCTTGGTTGTTCGATACCGAAGAAATGCTTCGGTATATTGTTTCTCAATCAACATTAGGAATATTGCTTACGATAATATTAAATATTATTTTTATAATCCAAGGTTATGCGGTCTATTTACTATACACCGACCAATCGAAAGAATGGTTTAGAACAACTTAAAAAAGAACAAAAGTGAACAACTTAAAAAAGAACAACTACTTCAAGCCCTAACAAAGAGTTTGGGTATTGTATCTACCGCATGTGCGTCTGTTGGCATGAGCAGAACCACGTATTACAAATACTACAACGATGACGAGCAGTTTAAAAGCCAAGTAGATGATATTAGTGATATTGCGATTGACTTTGCTGAGAGCCTGTTATCTATATCAATAAAAAACTTCAGGACAACACAGGGACAACACCCTTGTTTTGTTTTTAAGTGTACCCCACCCCCCAAACACCACCTTTCTCTCTATACATAAGGTTAACCCCACACACCGTAGGGGAAAAATTATTTTGGGGAGAGTTTTGAGATACAATGATTCTATTAGTAAATTAACATGATATTGAATGTATAAGATTAATACAACAACAAATAGCATTGAAAAACTAGAAGAGCGATTATTTGGCGATTTGTCTTTTAGGGAGCGCGATCATTTGCAGGAATGGATTGCCAAGAACCCTGAATCATTAAATGAAGAGTTACTTATTATTCAAAAGGAATTTTCTGGTTTTGATGATACAAATGAAAGACTGGATTTGCTCGCGTTGGATAAAGATGGTAATTTAGTAATTATAGAAAACAAGTTAGACGATTCTGGTCGTGATGTTGTTTGGCAGGCTCTTAAGTACACATCTTATTGTTCAACATTAATAACAAAGCAAATTATTAAGATTTATCAAGAATATCTTGATGCCAATAGCAGTAGTGAGGATGCCAGAATTTCAATTATGAACTTTCTTCAGATTGAAGATGAAAGTGAATTATTTTTAAATACCAAAGACCAACGCATTGTATTTGTCGCTAACCATTATAGAAAAGAAGTGACTTCAACTGTACTTTGGTTGTTAGATCATGACATACAAGTACAGTGCTTTAGGGCAACGCCATATTCAAGGGATGAGCAGTTATTCTTGCAAATAGAACAAATTATCCCAGTTCCTGAAACTAAAGAACTGATGGTAAGCATTAGTGAAAAGAAAAAGGAAAGCAAAAAAAGTGATGTTGTTAAGGATTCAGAAGCAAGATTGGTACGATTTTGGAGTCAGTTTAAGCAATCCTTTTCAGATAGTGGGCATGATTATTTGGACAGAATATCTATTAGACCGAGGTACTATATAGGGTTTGGAAAAGGCGGCGCCATGTTTAATTTTGTTATTGGACGCACTGGATATAGGGTTGAATTGTATTTTGTGAATGATGAAAATAAAACATCTTTTGATGCTATGTATAAGCATAAAGATAAAATAGAAGACTCTATTGGTACGGGATTAATATGGCAGAGGCTAGATAATAAGAAGGCATCCAGAATAAAAATTGAAATTAGTGGCGATGATTGGGGTGATTTTTATAGAGAGGATTGGTCAGAACGCTTTAATTGGTATATAGGTACATTTGATAAATTCTATGGAGTGGTTTTTCCAGTTTGGGAAAAAGTCCAGAAGAATTTAAAGTAGCCTTGGAATTTGATAGCAATCTAAAAAACTTCATTAAAGAATCTAATTGGATTTTTGCCAAAACCTATGCAAAAACATGGCCTCATGAATATATTGTTAGAGACCAAGTGGATGAATTGCTATTTGTAGATATGGTTAAGCATATACGAGCAAATGGATATGTTGGCAAGTTCTACAAAATGGACATTACTTACTTTGATGAAGATGGGATGGTGTATTGGACAATGGGTGATCCAATAGAAACTGAAAACATTATCAATAGATGTGCCAAAGAACAATCTTACGAATCTCGTTTAGCACATGATGACTTGCCAAATTAATGACAAAATATATTAAATGATATGAGACAAGCATTATTTTTACGCCAAACGGTAGCCCGGTGGTAGCCCGTAAAGATTAACTGAAATAGTGAAAAGGCTAAAAGCCTTATAGAATATGGTGGTTATAGGTGGACTTGAACCACCGACCCCAGCATTATGAAAATGTTTCTATATATATTCCCTACATTCCTTTATAATACTCACATAATCATTTAAACACTGTCACAAAGGGATTATAGTCACTTTAGGTTTACCTTGTAGATAACTTTAAAACTACTCAATTATTTACCTAGTGGTAGCCCAGTGGTAGCCCATCACTTTATGAACAACTTTACAGTTAAACAATTAGACGCATTAAAACTACCTGAAAAAGATAAAAGGGTAATTTATTACGACAGCAACGTTAGAGGCTTAGCCTTGAGATTGACCAGTACCGGCACGAAAACATTTCTAATTATTAAAAGGGTTAACAGTAAAAAAGTTTATTCAACGTTAGGACATTACCCTGATATGACCATTACACAGGCAAGGAAGAAGGCGAGGACTGTGTTAAATATTATGAGTGATGGAGTTAATCCGAACGAAAAATCTCTAGAAAAAGAATTAAAGAAAATCACCCTCAAACAAGTATTAGATGACTACATAACATCAAGGGGTACTAACTTAAAGGTCGACACGGTTAACAACTACCGAGGCGCATTTAACGGCTACCTCAAAGATTGGGGCGAAAAAGAATTGTTAAGCATTAGTCGTGACATGGTGGAAAAACGCCACCGCAAAATCACCAAGCAGTCGCCCACACGGGCAAACACTGTCATGCGATTAGTGAGAGCCTTGTTTAATTATGCTATGGGTGAGTATGAAAATTCTGACGGCAATCCAATCGTATTACATAACCCTACGCAAAGACTAAGCCACATCAAAGCGTGGAATCGTGAGAAGCGCAAGCAAACTATTATTAAGTCTTATGATTTAAAGGGGTGGTGGGATGCTATACACGCACTACCAACACACAAACTAAATGCTAAAAAACCTAATCACAGTGAAACCGCAAGGGACTATTTTATATTTGTACTGTTAACTGGTCTTAGAAGGCGTGAAGCCTCAACGCTTACGTGGGCAGATATTGACTTCAAAGATAACACCCTCAACATTGAAGATACTAAAAACCATGAGTCACACGCGCTACCGCTTACTGATTATTTAGTGAAATTACTACGCCAACGCAAGGCTAATACAGACAGTATTTTTGTATTTGAAGGTAACGACCCCACCAAGCCGATGAACGACCCTAAGAAGCAACTGGCGAAGGCTAGGGAGATTAGCAAATTGTATTTCAATATTCATGATTTAAGGCGCACATTCATCACCATTGCCGAAAGCCTAGACGTGCCGAAATACGCTCTTAAGCAATTGATCAATCATAAAGACGCGAGAGACGTTACAGCCGGTTACATCATTATGGATGTTGAACGATTACGACAGCCTATGAACGATATAACTGATTACATATTGGAGCAAGTGGAATGACTATAGAAAAGGATTTAAAGCCATTGGTGGATTTGGCAAAAAAATCAAAAGCAGCAGAAAGAGAAATATTTAGATTGGATAACGGATATGAACTACTATTTCACGAAGTAGACATTAATCGAGTCGTACCTAAGGAAGTGACTGGTGACGTCATGTATAGCCTTTATAAGTGGCTTAAATCCTATAAAGAAAAGATAATTCCAAACCTTTCATACATTGAAGAAGAATCATTAAAGTACAAAGAATTAAGTGAATATATTGGCAATTTGGAATCCAAACGTGTGGCGTTAATTCCCGAAAATAGATCAATTAGGGGCGATTCACCTATAAAGCAAAACTACTCCCTCTTAAGGCCTAACAAGGTGCTAACACACAATCAAGCATTGTTTACCCTTCTAGGTTTAAACACCATAGAACTAGATTGGTCTTTGTCTGAATTACAAGACCTTAATAGCACAAGACCTATGGGTAAAAATAAAATCCTAGAGCATATCCTTTGGGATACGCCACAAAACTTTGAGTTAAAGTCATGTGCCTATTTTGATAATGGGCTGATAACAAGTGAGGATTTAATCAAGTTTGCCACACAGGACAATAGTTTCTTTTCAAACAATTGGCAGAAAAACAAATTCTTCGAATATACCAAGGATGTAGTATCGGAACGCCCTGAAAATACAAGGCAATTAACGGAAGATAAAAAGATTTTGGTCAATGAGTTAGACATAGAGTGTAAGTCAAAACATAAGAATTGGAATAAAGATGCGAGAGCCAGTTGGATAGCCCAACAAATGAAAGAACGACCTAAAATTGATTCTAAACTAGAATTATCTGAAGGAAATATTTATAGAAATTATCTGTAACGTAAGTAAACAATAATACGTTTCGTAAGCAACATCAGGCAGTAACGCCACAAATCCTATCGGTATTACTGAAAGCATTTTATCGGCATTTTAAAACGCCCTATATTAGTAGACATTTAAAGCCATCATCAACCAATCGGTATTACCGGTTCGCATAAAGAATTCAGCCTTGAAGGCGTTATATTTGTTTCACCCCTTAAGGCACTACAACGCACTTGAGAGGTTTGATTAATAATATAAGGAATAAATCAGATGGACAAACTCTTAAAAACAAAAGAAGTGAGCGAACTATTATCAATTTCAGAAAAGACGTTAGCAAATGCTAGATGGTCTGGTGTAGGCGTATCTATACCTTACGTCAAACTATCTAATAGTGTTCGGTACAAGCAATCAGATGTAGAGGCTTACATTGAAGCCAACATCCACAAGCATACTGGTGAGACTCGATGCTAAAGCGATATAAGATAAACGACAGATTCAGTATCGACAGTGATAAACATAACTGGATACTGATTGAAACAATCACGACTGAGAAGAGCAAGCCATATAGTAGGCACTCTTACTACGCCACGTTGAAACAACTCAGTAGATCAATAATTGATAGAGTGGCGAAAGGTACTTTATCAAGACTATCTGTTGCTCAAGACAAAAACACGCCTTCAACAAAGCGTATCAATTTCTTAATAGACAATATTGTTAAGGACTTAGAGTTATTTTTAAAGGGGGTTGTCAATGAAAAAACCTAATAAAAAACCCTCTGGCTCGGAAAAGTCACAGAGGGCTAAGAAAAATATTCTCAGCAAGAATAATACCATAATGAACGCTCTAGTTGAGCAACCATTAACAAGATTTGACGCTGAACGATTGGGTGACCATTGTTTAAACTCAACTATATCGGGTCTTTCAAAGCAACATGGCTTGGAGTTTCCTCGTAGATGGGTTAAAGTTGCAAATCGCTTTGGCGGTGAAACCCCTTGTAAGGAATATTCAACTAGCGATGAAGACAAACTTAAGATTGATAAACTATTGGGGGTGTTGAATGGCTAGTATGACTAACGCAATGATGGAGTGTGGCATAACGCCTCCTCCAACACCTCTTGTTTATGATGGCAAGATTCAAAGGTTCAAGAATGAGGGCGACACCAAAGCTAATAGTTGGTATGTTGGCTATCAAGATGGTGACTTTGAATCAGGTGCTTTTGGTTGTTGGAAGTTAGATGTTCACGAGGATTATTGTAATCGTGATAAAACCTCTTTCACTCCTGAAGAAAAGAAAGCCTTTGCCATAAAGCAAGAAGAAATAAGACAACTAAAAGCCAAAGAGAAGAAAGAGAAACATCAAAAGGCTGAGAAAGGCGTCAATGAAAGATGGTCAAAAACTGATCTAGTTGATTCACATCAATATCTGTCTGATAAGGGTATTAAATCATACAACTTAAAGATTGAGAATGACAACTTGTTAGTTCCTATCTTTAATGCTGATGGAGAGTTAGTCAACCTTCAAACCATTTCACCAAATGGCGATAAATATTTTGCTAAAGGTGGAAAGATAGAAGGC
>Ga0208299_1000877_pt1 | contig 24698 bp, 38 predicted proteins | sample 15_taG_FD_184089 | JGI IMG/M metagenome (GOLD analysis project Ga0208299, IMG submission 184089) | Marine viral communities from the Subarctic Pacific Ocean - 15_ETSP_OMZ_AT15312 metaG (SPAdes) (version 2) | ecosystem: Environmental > Aquatic > Marine > Oceanic | place: Pacific Ocean | collected...
CATCAACGAGTTGGGGACGGCTACGGCGGTTTCAACGGATTACATCGCCATAGAGGATGTCACGGATAATACGACGAAGAAGGCGCTTGTTTCAGACATTGTGTCTTTGGGGGATATTACGGAGGTAACGGCTGGCACTGCGCTTAGCGGTGGCGGCTCCTCGGGTGCCGTGACGTTGAATGTGGTTGTGGAAACTGGAACGCTTCAATTGGCGGGCCAGGTTTTCGGTTAGGAGTTGGTGGTGGCAGGAATAGATGATCCTCGGATGATGGAGGCTTTGGGCCAGTGGTTACGCACCCCTGAGGCTCAACGGTTCTTGGATACGGCCGATGCTCAGAACCCCGAATCAGTTTTAGACCGCAGTTTGATCGAGCAACTCCAGAGCGGCGAGATGCTCAATACGTCCGCAACGGGGGGAACGCGGATTCGCACCAGAGAAGATGCGGCAGCGGCCGAACAGCGGTCGGCTGACGCAGGCAAGATCGCGGCGATGGTGCTGGCGGTGCTGATCGGTGGTGCGGGGGCGTCGCGGAGTGGCGCAGCATTTACTGGTCGTCTTGGGGATCGTGCAGGGTTTCAACATGGCGGGGTGGGGACTGGGATGAGGTCGGTGAGAGGCGCTTTGAACCCCCGCTCCGCGGATTATCTTGGCCCAGACGCGTGGATGGCGCGCCCAGCGCAACAGCCATGGGGTTACACAATCGGGGGTAACATGGTGCCCCCAGTCGCCGCTAGAGTCCCAGCGTCGGCGGGGTGGTTGGGGCCAGCCGCTGCGGCGGGCGGCATTCAAGCTGCCCGCCAGGGCGCTGGTGCTGGGCAGGTTGATGAACGCCCTGGCCAGTTCAACATTCCCGATCTGCCATTCCAGGATCGCCGCAAGCGGATAATCGACATGCTGATGATGCAACAGATGCAACAGCAGCAGATGCAGCAGCCACAGATGCAGCAGATGAGGAGGCCGATCTGATGGGGCGCTACGGAAATGTAGTCACTGGGCCTAAGAAGACGCCAGCGAATACGGTCAAGAACTCAATGTTTAGTCGGGCACCTCGGAGTCAGGCGCCACCACGAAGTGCATCTAGACCACCACCTACGCCACGACAGGCACCGCCAGGCGGTGCAGCATCTAGGCCACGTCCACCATCTCCCCCTCCGACGCCACGATGGTCACCTGTACAGATTCAACCGTGGCGGACTCCAACACCACCTCCGACGCCACCACGAAGTGCATCACGGCCGACGATCCCCATTTCGGGCCAACCGCTTGGCGCAGGTGAGCAAAAGGCAATAGCACAATCTCAAACAGCACGCTCCCCCGAGGCGTTTCGGCGCACGCCTCCCGCAACTGTGAGTCGGTTTTCTCCCGAGGCGGCTCGGCGCACGCCTCCAGCGACTGTGAGCGCACCACCGCCACGGCCCGTTCAACGACCAGGGCAGCCCACTGCAACGAGTGCCCCGCCGCCAACTTCCCCCGAGGCGTTTCGACGCACACCCCCTGCCACCGTAGGCGGGTTTTCCCCCGAGGCAGCCCGACGCACACCTCCCGCAACTGTGAGTCGGTTTTCCCCTGAGGCGGCACGACGCACACCTCCCGCAACAACCGCCAGCCGATACCCGTCTCCTGAGGCGTTGAAGCGGCCACCTCCCGCGACCGTTGGTACCCCTACCACACGGTCCCCTGAGGCTGCCCGTGCGGGCACGATTAGTTCACGTTTAACCAATCCTGCCGATATTGCAATGCTGAACTTTGCTAGACGTGCTGGTTCTGGCACCACTGGTATGCCAACTGCTGATCGAGCCATGATTGACTTTGCCAGACGTGCTGGTTCTGGCACCACTGGTACCCCTACCACACGGTCCCCCGAGGCCGCCCGTGCGGGCACCACAGGCGCAGCAACCAACCCAAACTACGACATGGGTGGGCCATTCCCCAACGCAACCAACCCAAACTACGACATGGGTGGACCGTTCCCCAACGCAACCAACCCCGACTTTGACATGGGTGGGCCATTCCCCAATGCAACCAATCCCGATTTCGACATGGGTGGGCCATTCCCCAATGCACCTGGGCCTGGGACTGGGCCTCCTTCACCGTACGGTCCGAACCCGCAGATGCTTGAGCCTGACACTTCGGACCCTGGGCCTCCTTCAATGTGGGGGCCGAACCCTCAGATGCCTGACCCCGCTGACGCTGATGCGTGGGGCCAGATGTTGGAGGGGATTCAAAGCGAGTTTGGCAACGTAGACAGCATTTATAACCCGCAGTACGGTCCCCCCAGTGGCGACGGTTGGGGCTGGGACGATGAAAGCAGCGGCTACGACCCTTGGAACCCACCTGGCGGTGGTGTGCCCGACATGAGCGGCTACGGCCCTTGGAACCCACCTGGTGGCGGTATGCCCGACATGGGCGGCTTCGGCCCCGAATACGACTATGGCATGCAGGGCCCAGGCCCAAGCGCAGGAATGGGGACATCCAACCCGAACACAGGGGAATACCTCCAGTTTGCCGCAGGGTTGGCAGAGAACGAGGCGCAGCGCGGCATGCTGGCCGAAGGCGACGCGTTCTGGGATATACAACATGACCGCAAGTGGGACGACATACATCGTCAAATTCCTGGGCTTTACAACAGTCGCGGGATGATTGATTCTGGGCTGTTCCCACGGGCGCAGGCTTTAGCGAGAGGCGACCAGAACACGGAACAGGCGATGCAGGATTGGCAACTTGAGAACGCCGTTTCGGCGCTGGATCGTTCAGACATGGCGTTGAACCAGCAGTTGACTGGTGGCCTGACTGGAAACTTGTTCAATGATTTCTCTGGCGGCACGATGGCTCCTGCCGCCCCCTCTGAGTACGGCTGGAGAGAGTATTTAGACGCATATCAGAACGGAACCCTGGGAGCCGCTTGATGGGTGTTTGGGATTCGATCAAGGGTGGTATTGGGGCTGCTTGGGATCAGACAGGCGGGCGCGCTTGGGATGCCCACCAGCGGGCCAACGAGGAAGAACGTATCTTCGGGTTGGACGCTGTTTGGGATGCCCACCAGCGGGCCAACGAGGATGAACGTATCTTCGGGTTGAACCCCGACAAGGGTCTTTACCAGGGTTTGGAGGGGGTGGCTGATGCATCCAAGTGGTATGGCAACATTCTTTACGACACCTCACCTATAGGCATAGCGAGCAATCTTGGTGGTTGGCTGACTGGTCAGTGGGCGCCAACGGAACCTGATCCCATTATTTCAGGCCCGACGATACATGGACCAGGGGTAACGGATCCCACTCCTGAGCAAATCGCTGCGTGGCAGCCTCAACACGACGCCGATTTCGGCGGGTTGACAACCAACCCGCCCGCGCCGACCCCGTTTGCACGCCCCGAGTTTGACCCATCGGGGATCACGGGACCATACGGCACATACAGCGACGCGCTCGATGACAACTACAACAACTACGTGTCGATCCTGGAGGGGCTTTCCACGGGTCCCCGCACGAGCCGAATCGAAGAAATGTACAGTCTCGCCACGGAGGAGGCTGCGCGTCTCAGCGGAGCTGCCGACGCTTATGGTCTGACGCAGGGTGAACGCATCACCAACGACGCTAAGGCAATGTATGAGCGGTTGGGTGGTTTGACAGCCGACTTTGAAACAGAACTTCAACTTATACGGGAAGATCAGAGCAGTCGTCTGGGTGTTTCCAGGGAGGTACGGAACGCCCGTATAGACGAGGCTGCCGAAGGGCTGGGTGACGCTGCGGCGACATTCTTGGTGTCCGCAACGGCATCCAGCGACATTCTTGATGCACAGGGGAACCGCCAGCAGGTTCACAGTGACCGCATGGACCGTTTGTATGCGGGCTGGTCGTTGGACAATGCGATGAGAGCGGTTGGTTTGGAGAAGTCGGAGCGCCGTGACTTGGCCGACAGGGTGTTGGCTTTGAAGGAGAACGCCAAGAAGATGCGGTACGACGAGGGGCAGAAAAGGTTGGAGCGTTTGTACGCCGCTGAGGAGTCTGCTGCTGACCGCGAGTTCGATATGGCTACGACGTTGGCCGACATGGGTTACACCCATGGCGCCAACCTTGCCGAGATTGGCCTTCAGGGCGCGTTGGGGGTCAGCGAAGCCGAGGAAGCGTTTGATTCGCAGTGGGATAGGGCTGAGGCGTACTGGGAGAATCCTGTGACGGCTAACGCTTTTGCGGGGATGGATCCGTCGATGATGGGTGGCGCCGACCCGTCGGAGTTTGTTGACTACTGGTTGGCGATTCAGCAGATGCAGGCTGACGCTGGTGGTGCTGGTGATGATGTTGGCCCGCTCTGGCAGGATCCCATATATGGGCTGCCTTGGGCGGACTTGTATTCATACGACCCAGTATCGGGTCAATACATCCCTAACGCCCAGGCAATAGAGCAGGTTTCTGATCCTTTGGGCATGTCGCCATCGGAACTTACTGGTCGGCTTGCTGGCGACATGGCGGGTTTGAATTCGGCAGGCACCTAGTGGTCACCGTTCCACGGTCGGCCCTGGCGAAGGCGGTAGCGGGGATCCCCCGCATAGCGCCGCTCCCGAAAATCGCAGGCGTCACTGGCGGTGCCGCTCGACGCGCACCGCAGATCATCGGGTCATACGATCCTGGCTTCGACCGAGACGAGGGGTTCTTCAAGAACCTGTTGACTGGTCCCATCGGGCAGGCTCTTTCCACTATTGATTTGGGGCGTTCGGCGGTGGTGTCCACTGTCAAGGAGGGTGTGGACCTGTTGCAGGGGGAGGGGTTTTCTGGGTCGGATTGGGTGAACCAGGTGAAAACCCATTACGGGTTTGGCGACATTCTCCGTGACGAGGACATTGATTTGGGCAAGTGGGGGAACCGCGCTGTCGGCTTCATAGGCGATGTGATGTTGGATCCGTTGACGTATGCGACGTTGGGTTCAGCGACGTTGGCGAAGGCTACGGCCCGTGAGGTCGCCGACCAGTTGGTTGCGGCGGGTAACAGGCAAGCTGCGAAGCGGGTTATCAAGTCGGGGTCGAAGTTGGCTGCGGGCGGTAAGGCGTTGCGTAGCGTCGGCTATGACGTTGGGTTGAGCATGTCGATGCCTGGTACGGGCATGTTTGGGCGTGCTGTCAGGATGGATCGTGCCCTGAACAACATCACGGGCGGCGCCATCAGTCGCCGCCGTGCAGCGCAGTGGGCGCCTTGGTTCCAGACGACTGGCGCCAAGTACGGGATGACTGCGAAGCAGTCGCAGGAGTTGTTTGCGAGGGCGGTTGGTAGTAGTCGGACGCAGGCCCGACAGTTGTTGGACGACGAAGCCAGGGCGCTGGCTCTGAAGCGGCAGCCGTTCGGGCCGACGTATCCGAAGGCTTTGCAGGAAGCCACGGAGGAGATCTCTGACGAACTGTTCAACCTGTCCAACAGGGCGAGAACGTCACGGGTGGACCTGTTCTGGCGCAACGGGACGGCTTCTACCCGACCTCCTGAGTGGGCGCGTGTCACGCAGGGGTTGAGTGGTGACACGGTGCGTGGCACCGCTGGTGGTGTCGGCGGGTTCGCTGCCCGTGGCGGCGACAACGTGGTTATTCGCATGGCAGCGTCGGCCCCTGGACGTGTGTTGCAGAGCGCGTTGCGTTCACGCATCGGGAAGGGCTTGTCCAGGGGGTTGGATCAGAAGGCGAAGCGGACGAAGTTCATGTTGGACGCTTTGGATTCTGGTGATGCGCTTTCGTATCAGGCGGCACGGGTTGTTGAGGATGGTGTGACCAAGGGTCACGCCAACAACGGCCTGTTCGCTGAGGCTGTGGATCGGTTGCAGTCAAAGATGTTGGGCGCCGCCTTTGAGGGCGGCTTCGACATCTCTGGTGCTGCTCCTGGCCCGATTTCGGGCAGGGTCACGATGGGTATGGGGGAGCGTGCAAAGGCTTCTGCGATTCTGTTGGATGCTATGGATGAGCCGTGGACGTATACCGATGGCACGTTCAATGAGAATCTGCGCCCGTTCATAGACCATGTGGAGCAGTTCCGTCGTGTTGACACTGTGCAGCCTAAGAAGTTGCATAAGGAGTTGCGGAAGTTTTGGGATGAGATGGGTGAGACGTGGGAGACGTTGACTGGTCGCAAGATCGACAAGAGTGATCTGACCCCTGACGAGGTGTATGTGACTCGCCGTATGACGCCTGAGGCGCGGGAGGCGGCGAAGGGGGAGGGTTGGTATAAGGCGATGAAGAAGTCGGCGGACGCCATGGGGGAGCGTTTGAGCGCCGACGATGTTGCTGCTAGGGGCACGCAGGATGTCAGGGATGTTGCGTATTCTCAGAAGGAACGTGCTTTCAAGGCTGGCGGGACGTTTACTTGGAAGGGGAAGAAGTTTGAGATCCTCACTCCTGGTGCTGCGACTACGGCGGGTGGGCGTGCCCCGTCGGTGCGCCGACAGATCATCGACTTCCTGAGAGAAGTCGATCCTGAGATCGCAGACAACTTCTTCGTTTCTGACACGGCGAAACTGATCGACACGTACAAGGTCGCTCAGGGCCGTGAGATCCTGTGGGCTTCCATCGAAAGCAACTTGGCGAAGCACGGCATCTTTGTTGAGGCCGCCGATTTGCGCGCCTACAACGGGGTGATGAACGACATGGAGAAGGGCGCTGCGGGGATGCGCGCCCAAGCGGGGAAGTTGGGTACGAAGGCGGAGGCGAAGCGCGTCCATTCGCAGGAGGCGGCAGCCAGGGCTAAGGGCAAGTGGGATGAGTCGCAGCAGTTGACTGACGATGCGTCTGACGCTGCGACGCGGGCTAACGCTACGGCGGAGGCCGATTTGAACGCGTTGGATCCGAGGATCGCTCAGGTGCAGCGGGCGGTTATGAATCTGACTGACGAGATTGACGGCAAGTTGCGGGATGCGGCGACGAAGCGTTTCCGCACCGCTCCTGATGTCGCGGATGCTCAACGCGATCTGTTCGACATGTCGATTGCGTTGGAGTCCACGACTCGTCTGGCCCGCATGTTGAACACGGTCGCTGATGGGATCACCAACCGTGGTTTGACGCAGAAGTTGGAGGGTTTTGGCGTCAGTCAGCATGCGGCTACACGCAAGAAAGCGTATACGGATATTCTCAAGCAGTTGGAACTGGCTAAGGATCTGATCGGTATAGCGCAACGCAAGGCTGGTCAGTTGGGTGCGTTGGACCGCACCGTTCAGGACATTCAAGACTTGGTTGAGGGCTTGTCGGGGAGGTCCCGTTACGGGATGGGCCGCAAGGACGCACCGAAGTACATACAGAACTATGTGGATCAGGTGGATGAGATCCGCAGGTTGGGCGTCGAGTTGGATGCGGAGATCACGTTCAACGCTGGTTGGCGTGCCCCCACTGATCTGAGCGATTTGACGAACCGCAACTGGGTGGAGCAGGCACGTCGAAGGTTGCAACGGGATTTCACTGCCGAGGTGGCGGATCGGGCTGAGGCTTTGAAGTTGGGGGCTGATGCCGACGCTGTTGGCACAACCCCCAGGGGTTCCCTGATTGACATTGAGGCGGAGCGGTTGACGATTGAGGCTGCTCGACGCGAAGCGTTGCAGGAAGTCGTGAACATGAACAGGCGCGCTCAGGAGGCGTGGGTCCAGGGTTCTCGTCTGGCAGGGTTTGATCCGATGGGTGGCCCTGTGGGTGGGGGCGGCCCGTATAAGGGGGCGAGCGCCAAGTTCCCGAACTCTCAGAGGAACAAGGCTGAGGCTTTGGATCTGATCTCGCAGCGGGACGCTGCGGAAGCCAAGCTGCTTGACACTGAGATCGGTCAGGTTCTCGAAACGGACATGGGGAAGTTTCAGCAGGCCGAGAACATGTTCAAACACATGATCGACGGCAGGTACCTTGACCCAGATACGAGCATTGCTGCGTTGCGTGCAGGGTTCAGGGACGGCGCCCTTCCCTTTGGCCCCGCCGTAGACGGCGAACAAATGTACATGTCTATTCTTGGGTCGGAAGAAGCCAACCGCAGGTTCTTGGAGATGATGCGGTCCACGTTGAACTCTGGGGCTGGAACAGGCAACGAGTTTTGGAAGGCGTGGGATTCGTTGACGGGCTATTTCAAAGCGCAGGCGATTGCGCGGCCCGCGTTCATTCAACGCAACCTGCTGGGCGGCGTGTTCAACAACATCCTGGCGGGGATGCAGTTCGACAACATGTTCATCTACATGAAGGCGCGCCATCGGGCGATGAAGGCGGGCTGGGATGATGCGTTGGCTGAGGCGGGGGTAGATCCTCGTGACTGGGACGGCAGCTTCCAGGATTTCCTGGGGAAGCGCCCCGCCGACCTGAAGCGGCGCGCTGCACGGTTGGGGGCCGAGAAGCTGGCGAAGAACCCGAAGGACGTGGTGATGCGCGACTTCGCCAGGGTGTACAGGTCGGGTGCTGTCGGTGCAGGTCAGGCTTCTATGGATGTCGCGCAGTCGTTCCGACTGGGCGGCGCCACCCACATTGACCGTTATGGTCGCCCCATCAGGGCGAACATGCTGCGGCGTGACAACGTGTTCAACACGGCGATTCGTAACGGCAACTCTGAGGCGGAAGAACTGCTGCGCGGCATGTTGGCTTTCGATTCGGTGACGACGGGCATGTCGGACATAGAAGCGATTGCCAGGGTCAACAAGTTCCATTTCAACTACTCGAAGGAAGCGCAAACCGACTTTGAACGACAGGTCGCTTCCCGCGCTATACCGTTCTATACGTGGACACGTAACTCGATTCCGTTGATGGCGACCCAGTTGGGTCGCAACCCGAAGCCTTTCGTTCGGTACCTCCAGTTGAAGAACAACATTGAAAGCGGTGTTGAGAAGGACAGGAATGTTCCCGACTGGTACGGGGAACGATGGGGTATCGACCTGTCGGGCCTGTTGGGCAACCCCAATCAGGGGCAGCGAACATTCGCTTTCCCTGATCTGCCATTCATGGATCTCATCAACGTGGCGAAGATGCCTTCCAGGGAGACACCGTTTGGGCCTGCCCAGCACATAGCGGAAGGGTTGGCCCCTCAGATCAAAGCCCCCATCGAGTACCTGACGGGAACGAACATCTTTACGCAGGCTGAGATCGGAACAGATTTCATTCCGCCTCCTCGCGTGTTCGACATCCCAGGGTTGTTGCCGTTCTTGTCGAAGGCGTTGCCGATGGGGATGGTGAAGAAGAACCATAAGGGCCAGTGGGGTATGCGAGAAGACTTCGCGTACCACCTCGGCAACTTCGTGCCCTATATCACGCAGATGCGGCGCCTCGCCCCGAAGGAGGAGCGGTTCAAGGAAGACCTGTTGTTGAACTGGTTGAATTGGATTTCGCCTATCGGCATGCGGGAACGCGATTGGCGTGCTGGTCGAGGCACGGCGTATGCGAGGCAACGTGACAGGTCTGAAGACAGGCGCCGCATGATTTCATTGGAGAACCTGTGAGGGCTGCTTTCGTTTCCCGCTCAGAGTGGGGTGCTACCGCTCCGACCAAGGGGTGGACGTGGCTGAACCCGAAACGGGTGCAGGGCATCGTTATCCACCACAGCGGAGTGGAGAACGGCCCCACGGGGGCCGAAGCCGTGCGTGCCTTTGAACGCCACCACATGGGGGTCAGGGGGTGGTCGTCCATTGCGTACAATTGGCTTATTGATGTGGATGGCACAGTGTATGAGGGGCGACGAAGTGGCGCCGTGGGTGGCGCCACCAAGAACTGGAACTTCAAAACGGAAGCCGTTTCGTACATCGGGGACGGTAATCAGCCGTTGAGTTTGGAAGCCCAGCAGGGATTCCGAACGGTTATAGACGAGTTGCAACATAAGTACGGTGGGGGCCTGTGGGTCAAAGGGCATAAAGATTTGGCTTCTACCAGTTGCCCTGGGTTGTGGCTTTACGGCTGGGTGATGGGAGGCGCACACTTCGAGGCGCCCCCTGGGGGGCACGCCCCTTCTGTTGATTGGGGTGACGTTACCACCTATCTGCGGGCGGTGGGTGCCAACTTTGACAGCCACCCGTTGAAGCGCAGGATGCGCGGCAACGAGGTGCGTCTTGTTCAATCAATGCTGAAGCAGCACAATTGTGACCCTGGCCCTGCCGATGGTATATTCGGTTGGAAAACCAAGGGCGCAGTCAAGCAGTTCCAACGAAACAGGGGCTTTTTGAAGGTGAACGGGGCGGTCAACAAGGCCACTTGGGACGCTTTGTTCTTTATGTAGGAGGTGCATTTCGATGCCCAAAGGTAAGGGATACGACGACGATTCGATGCGCGACAAGGCGAAGAAAGACGCCGCCTATCTGCGTAGCACGAAACTGGGGAACGCCAACAGCGGCGGACGCCCCTTCGGGAAGTAGGACACCATGAAGGATGGTTCAACACCACGCCTAGTGAAGGCCGCCAAGGTGCTCGTCACCACAGTGAAAACTGGTGGCGGCATCGGTGAGGTCGGCTCACCGTCTAAGAGCGGCGCCCGTAAAGCCCTGCGCGACTAATGCCAGGGAAGAAGAAGCCTCGACGCCCAAGGTACTAGCATGCCTCTGATGCGCGGCGCTTCTCAGAACGCCATCAACACGAACATTGGGCGCCTCATCAACGAGGGGTACCCGCGCGATCAGGCGGTCGCTATCGCCCATGATCACGCCAAACGATCTAGGAAGAGGAAGAAATGACTACTTTGAATTCGGGGGACTGGAGAGACAAGCTAGAACGGGCAGCAGCTACGTTCGCACAAGCATTCCTTTCCGTGTTTATACTGGGGGACATGTCCACAATCGAAACTGCTTTCGTAAGTGCTGGCGCTGCGTTGCTGGCCCTGGTGAAAGCTTGGTGCAAGGAAGTATTGGACAAGCGGGCTGCGTAATGTCTGACGAATGGGAGATGTTTCTCGCTGAACACGGCGACGACATCACGGAAACAGTGCATGGCAACATGCGCCGTGACGTGAACCTGTTCGACATAGAAGACGGAACGCATGCGGGCTGGTGCGAAGACAGGCTCGGCGTCCTCATCGTTTTAACCGAGGAGGAGGCCGAGGGGTTGGTGTCGGAGGACTGGCGCGTCCAACACGGGTTCATTGTGCATCCCGTGTTCAAGGAGTTCTTCGGCAGGCTGATTCAGGACATGACGTTGCGGGCATTGGATGCCCGCTCCGACCCTGAGATCTAGTCCAGGTAGTACTTGTCCGCAAGGGCAGGCATCTTGCGTTTCAAAATTTCCGCCAAGAGTTGCGGCGCTTCGTCACGCCTGCGCGCCACCGTGGTTTTCGGTATACCCGTTACTCGCTCTATTTGACGAAGAGACAACTGGGCGCCGTAACGGCATTCGAGCACCATTCGGTGTGGTTCGGGGAGTTCAGCCAACGCTTCGACAACGATTTTGTCTTGAGGTGACAACCACGTCCCCGCAGACGAGGAATGCGGCTCACGACCTGGTGGTGTTTGCATCAACGCGGCAAGCTCGTTCAGTGGTCTAGAGCTGTCACCCATTGGGAGCACGGCGCGGTAGTAGTCGTTGAGTGCTCGGTCGAGTAACCAGCCCGTGGGATCCACACTGACCATTTTCGACATCGACTATCCCAACAAATCCCACACCTCTCCCGCCTTGATTGCATAGTACTCGTTTCCTTCTGGAAAAGCGCGGACTTCGGCGGCCTCTATGAGTCGGCGCAGTTTCTTGATCGGGAACATGAGTTGCCGATCATGGTGTGAGTCGTGGAGGAACAGGCGGACAGGCATGACGTTGCGGTCCCACCACAGCAACGCCTGCCACTTGTCTAACTTCATGTGGACGATCTGCTTGCGCCCGAAGCCTTGCACTTCAACCAGGTAGTCGGATGTCAGATAGTCTGGTGTGTGGCGGATACGCAGCGGCAGTTTCCACATGGCGATGGGGGGACGGTTCAGCCCGAACCTGACGTAGTTGACGCCGCACCATTCCTCGAACACGCCTTCAGCCAGGTCGCCCATGCCGTCGAGGCGTTTCCCAAACTCCTGTTCGGAGAACTGGGCGTTGCTCATGGTGGTGACAGGCCCAAGTGCGCTAATGAACAAAACACAAATCTGGTTTTGAACGCACCTGGACCTGCCACTCCGTAACCTATCACAGCTTCGTCGCCTCGATGTGATACACCAACTTGTCGTCAGGGTAGGCGATGCCGTTCAACCCGTCCAACGTGGCCTTGATCGCATTGTCCAAGTCGAAACGCAGTTTCGACGTGGCGTCAGGCATCTCCTCGATCTCAATGGTTTGATACTCGGGGGTGTACGCGATCCTCATAAGGATCGGGCCGTCGAACATGGGGCCGTCGTATGCTTCTGCGATTGTTGCCTCGTACTCCAACGTCTCCTTCGGAGTGTAGACACGTCCCCGTCGCGTCATGCGGGGGCGCCCCTTGGGTCGGGGGCGCCCCTCAACGATAAACGCGTATTCCTGATTGGGCATCTTGGAATGCTTTCTCTGCAAGTTTCCGTATCTGATACAACTGGTCGTGCTGGGGTTCACCGCCGACATAGAATTTGTGGGTGGACCTGTTGTCTAAATCCATCAACCAAGACACTACACGATCAAGAGAGTGGCCGTCGCGTGCAGCGAACGCAGCGAACTTATACAACCATCCGTGCCGACCTTTCCCTGCGCCTTGGTTCTCTATGAACGCTGACGGTGGCGGCCCATTCACAAACATTTCTTTCAGTGTGCCCCACATTGCCTTCGGCGCAGCCCTGCTTTCATGTGAAAGCGGGCGTCGCTCCATCCGTTGCGGCATTACCTTCAGCAACGCAGCCGCTTTGATGTCAGCGACCTTGCCTCGTCGGGCATTTGCCCGATGCAGAAACTCCTCCAACGGTATAGGGGTCCCGTCCTCTTCGACAATTATTTGCCTGTCGTGATGCGGTCGGTTACCAAAGTAGGGGAGCCTAACAAAGTTCCCTGGGGGGCCTGGTAGCGATTCGCTTTTCGGGAACGGCGAGTCGGTTGGTACGTCTGCGATCTGTTCGGCTGCTTGAAGACAGTTTCTCATGTCGGCAGTGGAGCACCAGGTGTCGGAGAACACCCAAATGTGGGCGCCCCCTGATCGTGTGCGTTCCACCCATGCGGGTATGTCCAACGCTGCGAGAACGGCGCGCAGGCTGAACGCATAGTTCGCCACCTCATCCTCTGTCCCCTGCCCTGAGTGGTGCTCAGACTTGGCGTCGATGTCGATGCACCCCCAAGCGCACACCCACAACGCAGGATCCATGTCGGGGTATCGGCGGTTCTCATCCCACCCTCTGGGACCGACGTGTTTGTGTTTCGGGTCGTACACCATCGGGTAGATACCCAGCGGGGCTTCACCATCTAGGTGTCGGCGGAAGTGGGCCAACGAGAGGTCTTCCCAGATGGTGTGCGGGTGGTCGCCTGATTCTCCCCACGCATAGGGGAACCCATGGAATGTCATGTGGAACCATGACGTGAGGTCAGTCATGGTCGAGCGCGCCTAGACGGTACTGGATCACCGTTTCTTCCCACGGGTCCAACAGTTTACCTGCCTTCGTGATCTCCATATTGATGGTGACCTTCTTGCCGTCGAACCTCTTGTTCTTAACCAGGGCCACACCGAACACGTTTTCTAGTTGTGCTCGTTCGTCGGGAGCCAACCCGTCGGCTTCGTGTGGGCGCCACACGGTCAGCATGAAGTGGGCCAGATCTTCTCCACCGTAACGACCCGCCTCGATGCCTAGAGCTGAGCCACGGGACGCTGAGCCACGGGACGCCTGATGCACGATGATGGTCACCGCATCGTGCCTCATCCCCAGCGACTTCAAAGCCGATATACGGGATGGGTCGTCGGCCAGGTCGGAGTCGTCTAGTTGGGAAGCAAAGTCCCAGACGAACACGTCGGCCTTGCGCCCGTATGCGTTCTCAGCCCATGTGCCCAGCATGTGGTCCGCTACGTCCAGAGGTCCCTCTGTTTGGATACCCGCCTTACGCATCGCTGCGGCGTACTGGGACAAGGTGGAGCGGTCGATGATCCGCAGGTTCCTGAGGTCTGTCTCCGACTGGTGACGTATCGCTGCAAGGATCTGGTCGTCGCCCCTGCGGGCCAGATCGTACACCTCGCGTGGATTTCTGTTGAGCCTGATGCTCAACATGCGAGACAGCACCATCAAGTCGGGTTCGTCAGGTGTCATCCACATGACGACGTTGTTCGGGTTGCGGGCAACGGCGTTGATTATCAGCAGCGTCTTGCCCGTGTGGGCTTTACCAGCCACAACCAGGCATTCACGTTTCTTTAGACCGCCGCCAAGTGCGTCGTCTATTTCGTGGATCCCAAGGGGCCACTTGTTGGATGTATCTGACGCGTCTTCTATCAGGCGTTCAGCAATGTCTAGGCAGGTAGGCAGGCTAGGGACGGCAACAGGGCGGGCGGGTTCTTCGGGGGAGAGAGTAGCCGAATCACCAGCCCGCGCCTGCTGCACCCGCGCCTGAGCCTCATCGAGGGTCAGCCGCGTGTTCATGTCACCTCACGTATGCGGGGGGGCGCGTGAAGGACGAAGGCAGTTTATCAAAGTCGATGGCGTAGCCAGCGTACCTGTTGAGGTGGGTACCCCATTCTCCTCCTAGCCGTTCAACAGGCTTGACCTTGGCGTCAGGGTAGGTCGCCACGTTGGTGATCTTCCGACCGTTGACTTCGCCAGCCGACTTGGCGCTCTGATTGCAGTAGAAGTTCGAGTCCATCGACCCGAACGTGATGCCGCTGAGGCGCTCGTACTCAATGGCTTGAGTAACGTAATCAAAGGCATCCTCCCTGATCCACGGCGACTTGGGGCGTGTACCAGAAGCCGCTGAGACGCCCTGTGAGGGCGCCTGAGGGGCTGCGGGGGGCGTTGGGGGGACTGGTGCCACCTGAACGCCTGGCATGGCCTCAGCAATCGCCTGTGCGGCTGCGGTGGCAAACGTGTTTGCATTCACGATGCCATGCAGGTCGCTCCAGTTGGCACGCACCTCTTCATACGTGAAGACACCCGCACTTACCAAAGCAGCCATTACCTGAGCCGTCGCAGAGTTACAGTTCTGCGCGACTATCAACTTGTCCTTATCCATTTGCATCCTCCGATGCTGTCGTATTGCCTTTGCAAACAGACCAGCACGGCGCCCACTTCTCGGAGCACCACCAGCCTGCATCATTCAACGGCCAAACCTTCAGGCTTGACTGTTCCACGAGGCGGCTCGCCGCCTCGACCTTGCGTCGCAGGAACTGGAAGTCCTGCTCGCCTCGTTCAACTGTCAACGATGACACCTCACCCTTGCTGCCGTACATGCAGTAGAACGTCATCGTCTTACGGCCCGTCGCCCAACAGTACGTGGTGGACTGGGGATCCCATTTCCTGTAGTCCGACTTCTGAAAATCGGTCTTGAAGTAGTCACGGCCAGGGAACTTCCAATCAACCAAACCCATGTTGCTATCTATTAGGTCGATGCGTCCCGTCAGCCGAACGACACGCTCGTCGTCCTCGAACAGCAACTCGTTGAAGTCCACCTCCACCCCGATGGGGGTCAGGCTCGGGTACACCTGCTCGTACCATGAGTCCAACCTCGTTGCGCCCGTCTTCTCCATAGCGGAACGAGACTTGAACTTGTCCCACTTGGTGATCGTCGGAACGAGGTCGTCCAACTCGTGGACGAACCGCTCATGGAGGGCAGTATAAGTCTCGTCACAGAGGTGGATTGGGGCAGCCATCAACCCGTCGGGAACCGTGATGATGTACTCGACGGCGTTGTGGCATGCCGTACCCAACGTGGAGGCAGCCCCCTCCCAATCGGCAACCTCTCCGCTCCATATGAGACGTGCCCGTTCAGGGCACATGTCCAACGCCTTCAGGTCGGACTGGTGCCAGGTGTGATGCCAACGTCCGTCTTCGATGTAATGCTCTTCGTTCATTTCTCTCTCCTTCTCTCTTGGGCTAGAGGCTAGCAGGCCCACCCCCTAAGGGGTGGGCCGCTGGCCTGCTTGCCTGCTAGCAGCCAGTATAACACTGTTCTTTCCGTAGGTCGCGGACGGTCACTGGTTCGCTGCCTCCCGCGCCGCATTGGTGGCGACGGGATGGGCCAAGATAGCAGCCATTTCCTCCTTGCTTATCTTGTTGGCGGGCAACGCCTTGGGTAGGAACCTCATACCCAGGGTGTGGCCGAAGTGGTGTTCCTCGGCCCACGCCTCGAGCAGGCCCCTCGCACCCACCGCCAACATGGCGTTTTGAACTGTGCCGTTCCTGCTTGTCCTTATACGGGAAGCCTCAACGACTGCGCCCCGTCGGTCCTCAAACACGAGGTCAGTGGACGCCAACGCTTCGCCTGGTTTGTTCACCGCCTCCTGCACGAGATGCCACAGGGCACGAGTGCGAAGTGTCTTGTAACCCCGCTGCCTGTCCACCCCTGTCGGGGTGGAGATCGCTGGAATAATCTTTTTATTCATCTTGCTCTCCTTCTGTCACCTCCAGTGACAGCACTTGTGCTTTGGATGTCTGCCATCGGCCAGTTGTCACGTTGCCGTCTTCATCAACGACGAACGGGATCAGCCCCGTCAACAGCACCTCGTATGTCATGCTTAGATTCTTTGGTTTCCCCACCTTTCTCCTTCCGCTCGTTTCGCATTGTGCATATACGGTCTATCATAGTATGATACGTTGTGTGTGTTCAAACCCCCCCGAGCGCAGCCCTCCTCAATGGACGCCGCTTCTTCGGAGCAAGCCCACCCCAAACACCGAACACCTCAGGCGCCGACACCGCATAAGAAAGACACTCCTCCCTCACAACGCAAGAGGCACACACAGCCTTCGCCTCCGAAGGATCACCGTTACCCACCTCCAAGTAGAAGAGATCAACAGGTATCCCCGCACACGCAGCATCCTCTCTCCAACTCATTCGGCAAGCTCCTCAAACACGGTGCCCCAACAGTCCTCGCAGACATACCCGAAGCCGTTGCGGGCACCCATCACCAGTTCACGCTCAGCCGACGACAAGGCAGGAAACAGATCCTGAACCAGCCCCTCCCTGAGCACAAACCTATTCCACGCCGCCGTCGGCACGCCACCCGCCAGGTGCCGCTCCTCGCCGCAGGGGCCGCAAGTAGCCCTGATCTCACTACCCTTCATCCATCTCTCCTTGTCTGTCTTGTCGATAAGTAACCGCACCAGCATCGGATACAAAGCTGCCCGATTTCAGGCAACCCCTCCCGTGCCAGATCTCTTGTGACCTTGTGGCCTGTCCGCACCGCTTCCCCGACCCGACCGCAAAGAGAACACTTCCCCTCCACGGGCTTGCGAGGGCTGGCCGACATCAGTCGTACTCTGTCATGCATCCGCAACCTCCCCACTCGAACAGGTCCAACTGACCTGTGTCTTCCGACTCGACCTTGAGCCGAAAATCTTTCAACGTGATGGGTCTGCTGCCCCCACCCGACCTGTCACGCAAGATCGCAACGTCAGCGTCCAGGAACTCACACATCTCCCCTTCCTTGGCTTCCCAATCTGCGTACGTGTCAGGGATCGCACCCAACGCCCATTTGAAATGGGCGTGGCCCGCCCGCACACACAAGCCACCGCAGTTGTTGTGCGGTGCCCCCAGTTTGTACAGGCGCGGCTCCTCGATGCCGAACCCAGCCAAGAGATCATCGGCGGCTTCCTTGTCGGCGTACGGTTCCCATAACAGAGGGAACTCAACGGCATACGGTTCCCAATGCTTGGGGATGCGCTCAGCACGGTGCGCCTCCGTCCAGTCGATGCCGAAATGCAACACCGTATGGTCGGGGTCGCACCATTCCTTCACCCAACGGGCCGACGCTTCCTGCTTCAACACCCTGGAACAGACGGGCACGCGGTTATTGCCCAAGAACCGTTTGTCCCTGAACACCTCCCAAATATCCCGACCGTCAGCCACCTTGACCAGCGGCAGGTCTAAGGCCACAGCGCCCTCCTCCAAGAACCGATACAGGTCAGCGTCTTCCGTCTTCGTGTCGGTGAACAGCAACGTGATTGGAGACATGTTCCCGTGCCATTCCTTTACACGGTGAGCCGCAAGCCACGACGCTTTACCCCCGCTGTACATCACAACGTGATGGGTCATACCCTCGTACCCCCTATCTGTTCGAGCAGCCACCCGTATGCGGCTGCTGCCTGTTGCGGGACAACACCGTTGCCCAACATCTTCAACTCTTGCGTACGGGACAGACCCACGCCTGTCACCCACCCATCGGGTACACCCATCATCCATTCCACGAACCGTGACGACATCTTGTCGTCCACTACTGGGGCGGGGGCGGCTCGTCCGATGACGTGCTCCCATCGTTGGATTGCTGCACCATAATCACCCCAGCCAGGATCGACCTGTCCGCCTGCCTCTGGTAGTCCATCTTCCCCGTGTCCTTGTGATCCCTCGATGTCGGCGTCGGCAACAGACGCTGCACCTCTATCGACAGGGACTTGCCGTGCCCGTTGCCGTTGCGATGCTTCTCCCTCTGCTCCGCCGTCCACGCATCCCACTTCTCCACCGTCTTGCCCGCCCCCATGTCGTTCACCACAGGCGTAGGCAACAGATGGGGTATGTCCCACAGGTTCGACCCCATCTTCGAGTTGCGATGCACGTCGGGCGTCACCCCATGCTTCGCTGCCTGCGCCGTCGGCGTGGGCAACTGCGAACCATCGGTCGCGTCGATGACAGGCACCCACAGACTGGTCGGCTCGTATACATGCCCACTCCGCATCGAAGCCTCCTTCGGCCAACGCATCGAGGACTTGCCCGAAGGCATCACCCTGGTTGGCGGTGAGCAAACCCCGCACGTTCTCCAAGAACAACCACTGTGCGCCTGCTCGTCTTGCCACAGAGACGACATCTCTAATCAACCACCTTTCATCATCTATACCTGCCCGCCTCCCAGCATGGGACACGGGTTGACACGGGAACCCTGCCGTGATCGCATCCACCTGCGGTGGATCGGCGATCTCGGTCAGGTCACCCAAGTTCGGTACCCCGAACCGTGCATCCAACACGGCAGAGGCATGCTTGTCTGTCTCAGCCACCCACACCAGGTCGGTGTCGATGCCTGCCAGTTGCAGCCCTAGTTCAAGGCCGCCGTACCCTGCACACAGGGCGCCAACCCGCACTACCCCTTCACCCCCACCCACTCAACTGGCTTCGGGAAGAGTTCCTTCACCCCGTCGGGGCCGAACTCCCACCTCCACTTGTCGCCGTCCTCACCAGACCACACCATGTAGCCCGTCATCAGGTTGCCGATGGTGAAGATGAACAAGTCTTCCTGCCCCGCCTTGGAGTCGTAGTCCTCGAACACCAAGTCATCGGACTTGTCGCTCAAGTCGGGGAACCAGAACCCCAAGTCTGCGAGGATGGCCTTCGCATCGGCACACGTATCGGGATAGTTCGGGTCCATCCACGAGAACCACTTCTCCTCCCCGTCGGGGCCGATACTGCCCCCCTGTTTGAGGTCGTCGTTGTCATTCAGCGCACACATGCGGCGGTATGCCTCCGCCTGGTGCTTCTTCGGGAGCACCGCAGTGCTCTCCTCCAACCTTACATAGTAACCCATGTCACTCTCTCCTTTGTTTGTTGTTTGTCAGCCGACCTGCATCAAAGCGCCACAGATCGAACACGAATAGGCGTCACCCAACGGGCCATCAGTTGTCTCGTGATCCCACGGCACCTCATCGCAGTTGTGTTCAGCCACCTTCCTGGCCCTGATGTGGGCCAGCCTCTCTGCCCTGTCGTCATCCAACATCTGTTGGACTGACGGATCAGACATGTCCATGTACTCAGTCATACTCTCCTCCTGTTCCATCAAGTGCAATGCCAGAACCTTCGTCCAATCAGGCATCGTCTTCCTCCTCACGGCGCACCAACTCGGCACGCCCCTCATCTAGTTTCATTTCCAACTCATCGCACAAACCTTCGAGTTCGTCGGTGGTGATGAGTTCCAAGTCTTGGTTCCACATGCTCATAGCCAGTCCACCAGATCGCCGTCAGCAATCTCGCTGTAGTCCAGCCCCTTCCAATCAGCAATGGCCTGCCACACCGACTCCTCCGTATAAGGACGGTCGGGGTCGTGGTAATCCTGCCAACTCTCCATGTCTCTCCCTTACCTTTCCTGCGCGAAGCGCACGTTGTTTATTCCCTTCGGGCACATGCCACACTCGACACACGCCCCCTTACCGACACGCTCAGGCGGGCGCTTCACGCCCGCCGCCATCGCATCAGACCTACGGGCAGCCCGCTCCTCGTCGGACTCCCACACAATCAAAGGCACCTTGCCCGTCAACTCAGGGCAGCGTGGCCCCTTGCGTTGCTTCGGGAACAAAGCAGCGATCTCCTCCGTCTCCTGCCAAGTGGCACCACAGAACGCATACTTCACCCACCCCCTCGGATCTACCTCCTGCACCTGCCTAGCCGTGTCCACATTGTGCCTGTCCACCGACAGGTACACCACCAGGTTCGGTGCGGGCACACAGTTAGCGACGAAGGTACGCACCAGCATGTGCCCCCTCGTATACAAGAACACCCGCATATCAGGGTGGAACAAGGCAACCTGATTCCACGCCTGCAACTCATCGAACGAATCCAACTCACCATCCCAATGCGGACGATAGAACCTGTCCCCCACAGGGACGCCACGCTTCACCATCTGCACCTCCACATCGTGGACGAGGCGATCAAACAAGGGGACCAGCTCATCGAACGACCTGCCCCTGGTCAGGTCCGTGTTGTGCGTCAACAAGGCGCGGACATTCGGGTACACCTCCGCTGCCCCCGCATAGCACCCCTCGCAGAACGGAGTCATCCACTTGCACTCCGACGACAGGGTGCCGAACGAGTTCTTCACCACCACCTCAGCCTCATGCCCGCCCGCCTTCTTCTGATGCTGCCAAGGCGACAACTTCCTGTTGCCGCTGGCCTTGAGTGGAACAGGTGCCCACACCTTGCCGATGCGGACCTGCTGCTCATGCAAAGATGTCATACAACAACCCCTTACAGGCGGTCACCAAGTGGCCGCCGCTATTCAACTCAGGATCGCACGCAGCGAACACCGTCGCCCCGTTGCTCAACACCAGGACAGCCACACCAGCGGCACACCACTCCCTGTCCTCCGCATACTTGTCGCCGCTGGCCGTCTCATCGACCCAGCCGACAAGTTCCTTCTCAGACTCCACCATCGGGCGGATCATCACGATCCTGTGCCCGATGAGCGGGTCCGTTGTTGTATTACCCATTACCTTCCTCCCTCATCGCATCGAATCTCAGGTTCGCAGCAAAATCAGCAGCGACCTGCGGGTCGCACTCGAAGCAGCCATCGCCCTCGCACTCCTCGCAGTCATCATCCACTTCAGGCGGGTTGCCCAACCACTCAGGTGTCACAAACTCACGCACCATGTACCCCCTTATAGTAACTAGTCACCATGTGTCCGAACGAGGAAAACAGATCCTCCTCCAACAACCTATACTGGCGCTCCTGGCGGACACGATCCACTTCGCATGAATCGTCACAGTTCTGCGGGTCGCCACAAAAGCGACACGCATCTACCTCACACATCATCTCTCCTCTCTAATAGTGCCAGCACGGTGCTGACAACAACCAACAGGGCGCTACCCCAGAACACGAAGAACAAGAAACCTTCGACACTAAGTTGACTCATACCATCACCCCTTCTTCCGCGCATTCTGAACACACACGGTCATCGTCCACGTATACGCCCTCGCCATTGGCAACCTCATCACCGCACCAGTCGCAGGCTAGTTCTGGATTCCTCATACCATCACCCCCTCTCCTCCTTCTTCTCCCTACTAGACACCAGTTTACCTGACAAGGTGACACTAGTCAAGGTGGCGCGGCACCTACTCACAGATCCCACGCCTCCTCCCACACACGCACCAAGCCATCAGCCTCAGCCACACTGGTACACGGAATCCTCAGGATGATAGAGTCCGACGAGTCCCCCGTCGGAGCATCCATCCACACCTCCACCTGGTCCCCCGTCACGAACACATGACGAGGCGTACCCTTCGGTATTGCACGGAAGATACCCACTACTGCTCCTCTCATTTGGATTGTTGGTCGCTTCATTTGGATTACTGGTCGCTCATCCATCAGCCTTGCTCCCTTCTTCGCTCATCAGAGCGAACCATACAATGTGCCTACGCATCTCGTCAGGCGTCAACTTGTTCGCCGCATCGCACAACTGCATCAGCTGATCGTGCGTCCACTCCTTATCAACCATCAGCCTGCTCCTCCTGCTCGATGTGCTTGTCGTGATCACGACGCACCCACGCCACCGTGGCACGCCACCTGGTCGTCTGCCAATCGCACCCATCAGGACACGAACAGAAACCACCCACTCCTAGTGAGCCTGCATGGACAACACGTAACGCATGACTACTCATAACATCCACCTCCTAGTGGATATGGGCCACCTCCTAGTGTTCATTGCCACATGGCAACGAACTACCAGGATCGAGCCAAGCTGAAAAGAAAACAAGAAAAGGCGGACCCTATCGGGTCCGCCCATTCTCTATATTGTGACTACCGATCAGACAACAGCATCCTCTAGGGCGCTGTCCGTTACCGTGACACCTAAAGCGTCAGCCAACATGCCGACACAACGGATGGAGGCTTTATCTTCTGAAGCCATCGTTCCATTGTGAGCGTCAAGTGCAGCGAATACCGCAGCAACTAAACCGTCGCCGTCAATAGTCGCCACGGCTGGACCGTTGGTATCAGCGGCAGAATCGGGAGCGTTGCCACCATCCTCAGGCTTAGTCGTAGGTGGAGAATCTGCTAGGCGCATAGCCTTAGCATGGTCTCGCGCCTCCGCCGCCGTAGGCTTATTGGCCGTCATCCATTCCACAATGGCTGACCTCCGCGCGCCTTTGTTCTTCCACGCTAAGGCCGCCAGGTACTTGTGAGCAGCGAACGAAACACCCTCCACACGTACCGCCTTAGGAAAGGCCGTAGCGACATTGCGCCACTGGATCAGCGTATTTGCCGACCGATTGCACTTTGCATCGTTGCTATCTTCGGTAGCAGCGAGAATAGCGAATACTTCGTCTTCCTTCACTGTCTCACCACTAATCGAACGATGCCTCCAATGCGCTACATCCCGTGGGATGAGTACCGCTATGGCATCGCCAACCGTGAACGCACCACGTTCGTGGGTGTTGACTTTCCCCACTAGCGTTTTCAATTTGGCATCGGTAGGGAAGTCGCGCCCCTTGTCGGTAGTCGTGACTGTATTAGCCATTGTTTCTCTCCTCACCACATACGTGGTTAGGCATGGCACGGGTCAGCGTGACCCGTGGTCACGACTAGACACATATGTGATTGTCAAATAACAAGCGTCGACCGATCTGGCCGACTAGGGACCACTTTACTACACAAGCCGCCACCGTTCAAGACCCATCATTGCCACGTGGCAACCATGCCAACCGATAGCAACTACCCTGCACCAGCAGTCCGCCTACCCTCAAGTGTGTGGTTCGCCTTACGCCTGGTGTTAGGGGCGCCTAACGCCTGGTGTCAAACACACTTCACCAGAAACCGTAAGCAAAGCTGACAGCCAGGGTGAACCTGGCCTAACGCCGAAAGTAAAGCAAGCCTAACAGGTTCGCTGGGCAGCTGGCAGGGGCACCCCCAAGTGGGGGCGGGGCCTACTCCACCCCCCATGTATAGATAAGCGTTTCCGATACGTTCGAGTTCTCTGGCTTCCGCCCTGGGGGCTTTTGCTCACACTTATACTGGGGCTTGCACTTATACTGGGGCTTTGACATCTTCGTCTCAGGCTTGGGGCCTGTTCCTTGATGTCTGGGCTTGCGGCTAGAGGGCGACGCTCCGCGTCGCCCGTGCCTAGCCCTTTTTTAATATGATGTTTGGTGTCCCACCCAGTGTTTACTAGGGTGTTTGGTGGGACAGGTTGGTGTAGTTGTTGGAGGTGTTTGATGCCGCAGAATGGTGGTGGTCGGGGCTGGAAGGTTGATCCTGATTCTGGTGCGAAGGTGATGCCTGAGCAGTGGGCGACGTTTTTGGATTGGGTTCTTCAGGGTCCCGATAGGGAACCTAAGTTCCAGTATGAGTGGGCTGAGCAGAATGGGTGTCATCCTGATTCTATTCGTCGGTGGAAGCGTGATCCGAGGTTTGTGAGGGAGTGGGATCGTCGTGCTGCTGAGTTGAATATTCATCCTGAGCGGACCCAGGGTGTGATTGATTCTTTGCATGCTGCTGCGGTTGGTGGGTCTGTGCAGGCTGCGTCGTTGTATTTGCAGTATGTTGAGAAGTTCACGCCGAGGCGGCGTGTGGTTGTTGATGATGAGCGTGAGGTTGTTGGTTTGTCGGATGACGAGTTGGCTGATGAGCTTGCGGGTTTGGTTGCGGAGTTTCGTTCTGAGGGTGGTGGATGATAATGGCTGGGCCTGTTTCGATGTGGTTGTTGAGCAACCAGTAGGTGCGTGGTGCGTGGTGCGTAGGGTTGGTGCTACGGCGCTGTTGTTGAGTGTTTCGGCTGTGGTGTGTGCTGCCTTCATGGTTTGGGGTTTGGGTCGGACGTTACAATCGTTGTTCGAGTAGATGAGCACGATCACTAAGTTCGTTGTGGCCGTGACAGGCTTGTTGGTGGCGGTTGGTACGTTGATTGGAACGATTAGCATGAATCTTGGTCGGTCATCGAAGCCTGAAGGGGTTACTATCATTTTGAA
>Ga0208299_1000879_pt1 | contig 24696 bp, 61 predicted proteins | sample 15_taG_FD_184089 | JGI IMG/M metagenome (GOLD analysis project Ga0208299, IMG submission 184089) | Marine viral communities from the Subarctic Pacific Ocean - 15_ETSP_OMZ_AT15312 metaG (SPAdes) (version 2) | ecosystem: Environmental > Aquatic > Marine > Oceanic | place: Pacific Ocean | collected...
ATCGTTCTGGAGTTTGGAGAAGTACCATTCAGCCGACATTTCCAGAGGATAGTCTTGGAATGGCTCTTGTGTTGGGATACAACCGCCTTCTGGAAGTTTACCAACCAAGAATGAATTGATAGCCAAGTCAGTGGCTACATTCCACATCTTGCTCATACCTTCGGGGGGTAGTCTCCCAGTAACATGTTCAAAGATAAGGTGGTAAAACTCGTGCATAAGAACGCCAAGCCGCTGTTCTTCGGGCATTTCAGCGAAGAAGTCAGGATTATAGAGCATAACGAACTGTGCAGTATCTTTATCAATCATAACTCCAGCCGTAGGAATAGCATAACTTTCCTTCTTGTGTATCCTGCGGGACAGTCCAGCAAAGAATGGCTCAGATTTAAGCAACTTGAAAGTGTGCTTATTCAAATCAAACTTTGGTTTAGGAGTATTTTCGTTTTCAGTGGTCATATGACCTCCAAGGTTTTGGGTTATACTATAATGTATCCTGTCAGTAACTATCTGTCAAGTTATTTCGGGTGCACTTGAGGACAAAAAATGTCCTCATTGCTACACCTTCGATAGGCTCGACTAGTCCTTCTTAGCGCCAAGAATTTCCACCATATAATCTCGAACCGAAGTTCCACTGGAGAGTTTCACGGAGTGAACACCAGAAGCATTGTGCTTCGCTTCCGAGCCGGAGGCAATCACAGTCCAGAAGGACATTCCGATTTCTGAGGGTAGAGTGACCATGTACTCAGCGACATTTTTCAATTGGTCTTGGGTCAACTTATCATCAAAGCACTTGCTTTGCTTGAACTTCTCAATAAGAGCGTTGTGGTCGTTGATCTTGAACTCTTTGGTAAGTTCCAACTTACCTTCATCCAAGATGTTCTCAACAGTCACAATCTTCTTATAGTTCGCAACAAAATCGTTGAAAGCAACCGCACCTTCGAAGCCAATGAAAGAAGAGGCAAGGTGATAAAGAACGGGACTTTGCTTAAGTTCCCCATTCATCGACAACAGAGCGTCAGAAAGGCGAACCCAAGAGCGTCGAGAAGGATACACTTTGTTAGGCTCATACTCGTCTTTGTGCTCCAAGTGCTGGTGGTTCTGGTTGATGAAGTCCCAAACTTGAGAGATCACGTTTCCATCTGCCCATTCGAGCCAATCTTCGACAGTTGGGGCTACATCAAAGACAGTGTAACGGTCGAGTTCAGCAGGATCCATTTCACCTACTTGATACTGAGCACCGTGTTCTCCACCGTTTACACAAGCAAAGATGAGGGTGTCGGGGTGTAGGGTATACCCTGCGATCTTCCGACTGTCGCACAACTCGAAGATACCTTGACGGACTTCCATTGTTGCACGGTCAACTTCATCAAGAAAAAGGATAACAGGCTTATTACAAGCAGTGTGAAGCCATTCTGGAGCCAACCACGTAGTGACGTTGTTTTCTACCTTTGGTAAACCAAGAAGGTCACCCTCAGTCATTTGAGAGGCTCGACGCTCGATAACATCCATACCACGCGCTTCAGCGATTTGATAGACGATAGCGGATTTACCGATACCGTGTCTACCACGGATAAGGACGGGAAATTTTGCATCAAGAATGAAAGGAAGGACTGAGTTTAATGTTTTGAAGTCAATAGCCATGATAGGCTCCTTATGTAGGATGTCTCGAAAAGACGGGTTATATAATAAATAGTGGTTGAAAAGGAGAAAGAGTTTGTTTCTCTTTCATATAAGTAATGTATCACGGTCAATTGATTTGTCAAGTCAAGAAACGGTCAAAAAATGTCCGTTTTTATTTTCCTTCGGCTATCTCGTAAACATCAGGGTTGACTGTATGTAAATCTCCATCTTGATTTTCAATGATAGGGTATCTTCGTTCCTTTGTTGATAAAAAATCAACTATTTTACCTCCTAGGTTTTGAAAACCTTTGCTTCCTTTGGCTTCTTGTGGGTATTTCGATTTGGGTTTGATAGTGTCTCCTATTTTGAATGTGTCGCTCATGAGAACCTCCTTATTTTGGGTTACAATAGTTGTGTTCATAATTACCTCTCTCCTGTAGATTTAGGGGTTTGTCCACCGGTGGATTTAACTTTTTTTGGTTGTTTTTTGACTGGGTAGTAACATAGCCCTTGCGAAATCATTGCTGTGGCTGTTCTTCCGAAGAAACCTTGGAGTGTCCAAGCCAAGCCAGTGTCTATAAGGTGTTGCCATGCTTGAATGTACTGCTCATCGCTATCTGCTTCTTGAGCACCTTCGGCTATCATCGTAGCCTCTATGTTTGTTAGTTTCTTCATTGAAACCTCCATTTGATTGGGTTATATAAGTAATGTATCACGTTGGCTGGATTTGTCAAGTTTTAATAAGGACATTAAATGTCCGTTTTTATCTTGCCTCGACATGCTCGTTTGTTTCGCGTCTTTTTTTTATTGCTGGTGACGGTGTGAAGCCCACCGCGCCATTCGTGAAGGCTACCGCCCTCTTCAAAGTGCAACTTGCGTTCAATCCCTCTTATTCGAGCGAGTTCTTCAAGTTGTTTGTTCCGCCTTCGGATTTGAGCGCGGCTTACTGGTTGTTTATTTGTTGTTTTCATTTCTTACCTCTCATTTTCTTGATTTCATATCGGGCCATTGGGAACCGCATGAGAGTTCCATCCGGTCTAAACCAGTCTATCCTGTAAGGATGGTGAAGCCCTTTTATTTCCATTATTATCCCCCAGTGTCCATAGACCTCTGAGTTTTGCTTGGCTTTGTTTCCTGCCGCTGACAGTTCTACTAAATCTCCTATTTGCATAAGACCTCCAACTCTTCAGTGCTTAACCACACTGTTATATTGTTAGAAAGTTGAACGATACAGTCTGTTTCAAATATAATTTTTACGATTATACCAACAGTTCCTGTGTGAGTGTTTCTTACTAGATCTCCTATTTGCATAGGTCACCTCCAAAAATTATTATCCACAGCGATGTGTTTATCGCTAGGACAACAAATGCTGCATTGCAAATTATTTCTATTGTCATTTTTCTTTACTCCGTAGAGTGGTATATTACCGGTTCCAAGTCATTATCATCATACCACCCGTTATAGGTAGTATCGGGGAAGTGTACTAGATAAGCACGGGTTTTACCTGAACTCTCAGGGAAAAACCATCCATAATCTACAATAATCCCGATGTTATCAAGTCCATCGTCTACTAAATCTCCTATTTGCATAAGACCTCCAACGAACTGTAGTTATGCTTTCCAACACGTCCATTCGACCACACTACCGTTATAAGGCAGGTATCCCATAACTGCTCTACGACAATCCCTATGTCTGGATTGTAACAAGTCTTTACTAAATCTCCAATCTTCATCGAAGCCTCCATTTGTTTGGGTTATACTATAATGTATCACGTTCAACTGGTTTGTCAAATCAAAAAGCGGTCAAAAAATGTCCGTTAGTTATCTTCTCCCGTAAGATCGGACGCTTCCATCATTATTAATATCACTTTCCATACTTGCTCGGCTGCTTCATCATCTAAACCCTCGGTATCCCTAGCCGTTTGAACCATCAGCGCATATAAATTAAGTTTGATGGCTAAGTCTCTAATGTTCTTCTCTGCTCGTTCAAACGGGGTCATAGCCAGCCTCCATCATTATCAAAGCAAAGGAAGTCAAGACCTGATCGGCTGTCCAATCTCTACCGCCAGCGACCTCTATCATACTAACATGCTCACCCTGTGGATTACAGGGGAAAACAAGAGTTTCCAAGCGACCGACACGGGTACTTTCAGAAATAAGAAAATGGTTTATTTTATCAGCCGATGGCCAACCGCCTTTGCTAGCATTGCCGACTTCTATGTAAACATTCCACTCGGGAGCATGTATAATAACATGCTTGATGTAAGTTCCGTCATCATAGTTTGTTTGGGCCTCTGATATAACGTCTGGGATCATCATTACTCACCTTCCTTTGTTGGTGGTTGAAAGCCCATAGAGGGCTTCTCTTTTGCCTCCGCAGGAGGTTGACGCACCACCATAGGCATACCCCCCATCTGGGTGGGTAGGGACGCATTAGATAAGGCCAAAACGGTCATTAGTTTATTTATTAATTCATCGGAAATGTCGATGGTTAGTTTGATTTGGTTGTTCATGTTATTTTCTCCAGTTCTCTTTTAAAAAAATGATGGGATACACCCGTTTTAAGACATGTTGCGGTGATTAAATTACTCGTTCCTATCCTTGTAATAACAAACAAGTTTCCTAGGAGCGGAACGGTGTGACTATCGATACCTATTACTTTGCATATATCTCCTACTTGCATAGTGCCTCCAGCACAAACGATGTTGCATGATACTCCCAACCCAACCGCTGGTCGAGCGTTATTACTTTGTAAACAGCAGGATCTGATGTGTTTTCATTGTGGCCGATAGTCTTATCAATGATAAGCACGATCTCACCAACAGATTTGTCGTATGCTATGTCTCCTATTCGCATAATACCTCCAGTTCATCGCGTCTTTGCCAGATAGTTGACGAGAGTTGGGAAGCAACCCAATAAACCTTCACGCGGTCTGATCGCAGTTGGTGTTCGCATTGCAAAACCTCTGTTACTATCCCCAACAACTCGTTGACTTTACCTTTTACTAAATCACCTACTTTCATTTCTTACCTCGGTTCTTTCGGGATACAAGTTTGATTGCTCGTTCTTGTCGGATAGTTTCCCCAGAAGGAAACATTATTCTGTATGTTCGAGTTCCACCTTTGGTTTTGTTGTAAGTCGCGACCTTGTGGACAACAGAAGCGTCTACCTCTGTGATGAAACCCATTTCACTTGCCTTGTAACTTTCTCCCCAAATCCTCAGTTCACTAGCACGAACCTGTACTAGGTCACCTAGGGAGTAGAGTAAGGGCTTTTCAAAAGTATCTCGAAGTCTTGGGGCTAACTTGGAAGAAGTCAAGCGGTTGCAGTCTTTGAGACATGGCACACTACCCTCCAAGTCACGGGAGGCTTGGAGCACCGCACGAGCACAGTGCTTTCTGTTGTCGATGTGATGGGCATAAGCCGTTTGTCTCGAAGTGAGAAAGAATGTAGCCAAGAACTTCACCCATTCACGATAAGCACCATCCTCTTGCCACCTGATACGGTGGTTCTCACGTTCTTCATCAATCTTGCAAGCCATTTCGTCTGTGTTGCGATCCATAAGAACCTGAGCAAACTGTGCTTGACCCGAAGTCAACGCACCCCACTTCTTTAGGCTTTTAGCCATGTCCCCTAGTATATCTCTGTCTCGGAAATTATTAAGTTTATCTGCATTACCTTGAGTGTTAATGAGTTGTTTGTGAGTGATGGTCATTACGACCTCCATCGTTTTGGGTTATATTAGTAATGTATCATGCCTTAACAAAAAAAGCAAGGTCATTTTTTGTCCGTTTTTATTCTTTTCAATTCGATCTCGGCAACTTCGGTTGTATTACCATTTCTCCATCTTACGCGATACCACATATTTCCTGTGTACATGTGTCTGGATACCACTATACCAATGTCCTCTCGGAAAGTGTATTCATAAGTCATTTCAACTAAATCGCCCACTTCAAACATCGGTATGCGCATTATCCACCGCCATTATTTCAAGATGATGGATCTCTGTCCCAAAAACACCATCGCTCCACTGAATGTCATACCACTTTGTATGTATTGTATTTGGGTGAACTTTTGCTATCACACCAATCATCCCATGCCACTCGTCTTTTCCCGTCCACATAACTAAATCACCTACTTGCATATTACCTCCACATCTTTGTTAGAGAACCAGTATTCTTCTGTTTCTATGCAAGCCCAGAGAATTTTGTATTTCCACAAACCGCTGCAATGATAGTTTCTTTCTGTGATAATTCCGACTTGTCGGGTATTCTTTATTTGAGAGTGTCTTACTAAGTCTCCAACATTCATTGGACACCTCCTGTTTTTTGGGCTATATTATATTGTATCACGGTGAGGGGTTTTGTCAAATCAAAAAGCGGTCAAAAAATGACTGTTTTGTTATTCTACCGAGGCGCACGAACGCGTTTAATTTCATACTCCTTCATAGGTACTATGCCTATTCCATCATGTGTCGAACCAGTGAAACCAAACCACTGCACCTTGTAAGGGAACCCTTCGATACCTTCTGGTGTTTTTTGAAGCACCATACCGATAAGTCCCAGAACAACACGATTACATTGATTTTTCTGTCCGGCCGCAGACAGTTCTACCAGTTCTCCTATTTTGTATTTCATCCTTACACTTTCCCCGTATCTACGTCTTGGACGATAAGCAGAGGCTCACCATTCGCATAGGAGGCTGAAACGAACGCATATTCGCTGATAAACGCCCCATCCTTGAGTTCTTCGTGGAAGTGCTTAACATCACCGCTAGTGAGCCACAAACGCTCGTTAGGGGTTATATATGCGCTTGCTGTGGCAAACTCATGAACATCGCCAGACCATCCGCCTCGGTTCTCTTCTGCTAGCATTTGTGCGGTTTTCATTATTATTTCTAATTTATCATTCATATTATCTTCCTTTTATTATTTTGCAGTTTTGGTTCAAGAGCCAATCGGCCCAATGTTCCTCCGCTGAGTTGTTGGACAGCCAGTGAACTACTATGTAATCCCTTTTTTGGTCTTGGCGGTACCTTGTTTCTATGTGTACAACCCATCCTGTATCTGGTGTTACTCCAGAATGGCATGCTTCGGCAAACCACTGAATCATGTCTCCTACTTCTAATTGCATAAGTTCTTCCTTTTGTTGAGGTATACTATATTCTTATCGGATTTAGACTGCTTTGTCGAGGACATATTTTGTCCTATAAACACCAACGGTTTCTTGGTACCAAGAACGCTTCCCGTCCCTTCGAGCGTATCCCTTCTTGGAGAAATACTTCGCCATCGCATAATCACTGTCGATGCCCAAGGCTTGTGCTTCGGAGATAATCTTTCGCATTTTTTTTGCAAAAGACCTTTCCTTCTTTTGGGCTTTGGTCATCTGTGTCCTAGATGTTTTTTTCTTTTTCTTGGTTTTCTTAGTGGCTTTTTTCGTCACTAAGTTTTTGCGCCACTCATCAGACATTTCAGTCTCTTGTTTCGGGTATTTATCCAAAACAGACATACCTACTTCATACATTTTTTTTAAAAGCAAATAGTCATCATGCTCCATATCCATCGCTATAAAAAAGTCCAAAGCCAATATGCTGGATATCCCTTCTTTTATATGATTATAGTTATCTTTCTTCCATTCAGTAGTTATTGTTTGTTTTCTTAAAGAAATGGTCAAGTTTGGACTGACCCAAGAATGTTGAGCATGGTGGAACTGTTTTTTTAGTTTACCATCCTCAATGCTATACTTGTCGCAAAACTCACTTTGTGTAAGTGGTTTTCTAAACACTTCTGTCCACTCGACACCCCATGCTCTTCGATAAGAAGTGTCTCCCGACCACATGTCGGGGGTGGTGTCGTAGGAGTTGGGGTCAAGTTCACCAACAGCGACAATTTGATCATTACTAGCCCTAAGATCAATAGAAACCTTTTCATTTGGGCTTGTGAGTTGCAGGTTATTTATTGTTTTCTTAAGCCAACCTTGGTTCGCCAGTCCTCTCGGACTAACTCTACCTTCGTCAAGGCTTTCGCTTAAGTGATTAACAGGAACACCGTCCTTATTTCCGTATCTCATTGAAATGTGCATTTTGCACCTCCATTTGTTTGGGTTATACTAATAATGTATCACGTTCCGACGATTTGTCGAGGACATATTTTGTCCGTTTTTTTTAGTTGTTGAAAACCGTAATTAATAGGTAACCCCAGTTGTGCGGCTTAACAACAAGATTGGTATTAAGGAACTTTATCCTGAGGCATTCATTTTTTATCTTTGTGACTTTGCCAAAGCACAAGAGTTGTGTAACCTCTAGCGTCCCAAAGCCGCGTTCTTCCGACCTTTGCAAAAAATGGTCGGTTGTCTTGATCTTTGTATTAAAACTATGCTTGAGCATCCTACTGGGTAAAGTTATATAGTCGAAGGGGCGCATGTTACACCTTCCTATAGCCGTACTGGGCCAGTCGGTGGTTCAACTTTCCTGCATTGCGCCCTCTTCTAGAGGGATGCCACTCGGCTATCACGGGGGATAGGTGGGAGGAGATACCACTTAATGGTCTATTCTTGGTTATCCACTTCCAACAATCCTCGTAGCCGTGATTGAACCATTCCTCCGATGGGATGTTATCGCTAGGGGCAATAATTTCTGCTATTGCAAGTCCCCAATGGCTCCCTCTCCGACCAAAAAAATTAGGGAACTCAGCCATTTTTTGGTCGGCATTTTTAACCATTCCCTTGAGGGGATTTTGAAGCGTGTATGTATCACCATCTATGAGAACTTCTATTACAAACTCAGTTCTATATTCCCAAGAATCTTGGGACAAGCCTAAATTAATTGACGACCAATCAATACTAGTAACAATCCCGATGCCTGAATAATTATCGACGTAGGAACCCTTCATGTAACCACTGCCGGTTAAAGAAAGTAAGGCTCCCTCAGCAAGGCCAAGTTCCTTGACGATTTTTTCATAAAACTTTTTCCGGAAGTTCTGATTTGTACGGGAAAGATCATTGATAAAGTTGTCCATAATTTCGCAATTTCTGCGGTTATGCCCTGTAGTCCCACAGAAGCCACAAGATTTCTTGAGCGTTCGTCTTTTCTTTGTTTTGTGGCGATCCCGACGGTTTTCTTGCTTCAAGAGTTCTACGGCACATTTTGCCCAAATACGATCTTCGTAGATAAGTTTACCAGTAGTGTCTCGTTTTGAGAATGTGGTTTGAAACCAAGGGGAATACAACGACGCGTCGGGTTCTTTACCTTGTTTCTTCAACTCCAACTGTATGGCTGGAACAGGACAAGTCATCCACATATGCCCCTCATTACCACAGGTCGGGCAGTGAGTTATTCGCTTGTTTTGTTTTCTGTTCTCGTATATTTTCATTCCGACCTCCAAGTCGTTTGGGTTATATAATACTCTTATCGGGTTCATCTTGTTTTGTCAAGTTTTTAGTGTAAGTTTTTTATTGTCTTGGTTATCTCTTCGAAGTCCTCAGGCTTTATTCGAGCAAGAGCCAAAGTGACGGTCGCTGGATTGGTATCCATCATAGCAATAATGTCCTCTAAGTCCCAGATGCCCGACCTTTGCAGAATATGCAACGAGGAAATAGAAATCTCTAAATCAATTATGTTGCTCATCTTCCACCTCTGTGATTACTTCGATCTCATTGGAGGAACAGCCAATATAGTCTCCGTTTTCCAATGCTACATGCCACCGTCCCCACTGCTCTTGGCCTAGGTCATCGACACCTTCATCCGCCATTACAATCCCGATCCTCTCGGAGTACATGTAGCCTTTCTTTGGCGACCATTTCTTCACAACGACCAGTTCCCCGATCTGAATGGCTTTTTTGTCTCTGTTTATTTTTATCATAGTTTCTCCAAACTTCCATCTATTATCCACGTTCTCTCGTGGTTATCAAGCCAATGAACCAACACCCCATCCACAGGTGTGCCGATTTCAACGACCACACCCATCCCCCAGAAGGGGTAGCGGGGGCAATGGATTAAATCTCCTACTTTCATATTACCTCCAAGTAATAGCCGTACTCAACCGCCTCATGCGGCTGATGTGCCCATTGCACAATCCACTCATGCTCACCGCCTAGACCTCCCTGTCCACGGTAGGAGAGTATCACCCCAACCCAGTCAAACCGATTACCTGATTGATCCGAAAAGTTACTTTTTATTCTTACAAGATCACCAATTTGAAACATCATTGTCTTTTTCCTTAACGTCCAAAAATGCCCTAATGTAGCCAGTTGGGCAAGTGTACATAACCACTCGCCAACCCATGAACACGGAGGGTAGGCGGGTAGACCACGGGGATACCTCTGGATCTTCTGTCTCCGCATACACGTCCATAGTTGTGCCGCAGTCGTTCGATGCTTTCTTAATGAAGAACGCACTATCCGTAACCTCTATAACTAACGACTTTATCTTTTCTTTTGCCTCGTCGAACGGGGCTTTCTTTGTATTCCAATGTAAATTAGCCATTTATCACCTCACAATCCCGACCGACCCAAAGAAAAATTTGCCCATCATATTGCACTCTAATTAGTTTGTAGTCGTTTGGTTCTATTATTTCTACCACTACCCCAATACTATCGAAAAATCCGCTGTTTGGGTGTTTATTTATTACTAAGTCACCTATTTGCATACTACCTCCAAGTATTCGCGATGAACGTATCCATAATCGCCATTGCTCCAATGAACAAGCCAGCAATTTGGGGGATCATCCACCATCTTAATAAGAACCCCTAACTGGTTTTTATAATATTCTGCCCTATCTTCTCTTTCTTCGCGACATCCGGCCAGCCAAGTTGCTGACCATCTAACTAAACTTGCTATTTGCATAACACCTCCAATTCACAAGAAGAGAACCAGTCAGCCGTACCATCTAACATATCGACCTTCCAGAATGGTTCGTATTCACTGTTTGTATCTATTTCTACGATAACACCAAGGGCTTTTGTGTATGCAGTTTCAACTAAATCACCTATTTTCATGACAACACCTTACACATAAAACAGAACCATTCTTTATTGATGCCTTCCGAGATAACACTGTAAGTGCCTCTCATAGCGTTCGTTCGGATGAGTATCCCAACATAGTGTCGAGGTTGTTCTTCGTTGTAATCAGTGTAGCATATCAAGGTTCCAGCAGGGAAATCCATAATGCCTCCATTTGTTTGGGTTATATAAGTAATGTATCACGTTCATAAAATAAATCAAGGACATAAAATGTCCGAAAATGCTTCATAGAGATAAGACGTCCAGTCGCTCGGGGTTATTTCATGGTGGAACATAGTTTCTCCATCTTCATTGTATGTAAAATCCCCACCATCCCATGCTACCTCGAACTGTCCTTCTTTCTCTCCTTCATCTACGATGATGCCGATGAAAACGTGATCTGTGTGGCTTTTTACAAAGTCTCCAATCTTAAACATCGTTGCCCCCTTCGCTGTCGTTACGAGAAAAGATTTCGGGATTGCGTTCTTGGATTTCTTTCATACAACCAACAGCACGCTCATATTGTTCCCTATATTCGTCACTTGGGGTCATCTGATATGCAAGTTGCAACTCTAATACACGCTCCCTTATTGTCGTTAAAATAAGTATGTCGATCTGTTCATGGATAGTTGGCTCTCTGCCTAAAATAATCTCCAATTCATAGTTCATCTTTTTAATCGCACTCATGGCTATCTCCTTTGATTTCTTTGCAATGCTTCGTGAGGATTATGTCCATTAGGACACTCTTATTGTTAACTATATCGTGGAAACGATAGTTGTTTATCACAACTCCATCGTCACGATTGATTGTTTCTACTCCTATAAATAGAAGCATTTCCCAGCCACGATCCCATGAGTTGTTATCATGGTTCCATTGGTTCGTTCTCCATTGGCAACTGTATAATAATCCTGCAGTCATTTTGTCCTCCACAGTTATTGGGTTATATTATATTGTATCCCGTTGTGGTTCAGTTGTCAAATTGTTTCTGTTGCTTTTTCGGACATTTTTTGGATAGTAGTTTAGAACGGGCTGATTCTTTTGGGAGATTAATAATTTACTCCTCTTCACTATCATCCTCATCATCAATAAAGTAGTTGTAAAATGGGACATAAGAAAATAAGTCCAAGCATGCTTCATAGTAAGCGTAATCTAGATCAAATATTTCTTCATCGTACTCAAAATCAGGTGCAAAATTTTTTGATATTAAGAAGGAAATCTCCCTATCGTATATTAATTTATACGCATCTTCTTCAATTATATAACAGTAAAAGAACTTCCTCTTATTAAACACCCTAAGCACTATTGCTGATTGTGTTCGATTATCTAAAGTATTAATCGCAACTAGATCGCCTTCGTCGTATTTCATCCACGTTCACCTCCGATAGTTTTTCTTCCCAATAATCTATTATGCCGGCTGTTAATTCTAAATGTTGCAATACCACTTGAGATCTTTCTTTGTTGGTAAATTCGATCTCCAAGTATTCATCCCACATCTTATATATGATATGATTTATATCGTCATAAGGAGGGGCAGAGTTGGGAGGCAGGAGGGTGGTACCGGTACACACTTTACTCATCTGTTGGTCCCTCCAAGATTTCCACTTTCCCACACTCGACTAATCTCCGTAAAGTATCAACACCCATGACACAAATTGTTCCATCTTCATAATAAATTTCATAATTTGTTTTCCAGTTGAACAGAGGTTGGTCTGTCCAAGTGCCCGACTTTATCTCGCGATAAATGATACCGACCTTATCACCATCACGGATCAAAGTACCAAGCGTGATATTAAAGAAATCAGTTACCTCTCTCATTCTTTAATATCGCCTTCAAGGTTTCTTGATCTAACATTTTAATATTACCAGCCATAACTATATGGTCAATTAATACTGGCATACCGAATGGGCCATCGACTCTTATGGACGACAACACCCCTAGTACCCTACCAGTTGCATCAAACAGTACTGATCCTGATGATCCCGGCCACGCAAACGTATTGATCATCAAGACATCATTACGGGTGCCCGACAATATACCTTCTGATATGTGCCAACCCTGCATTGCTGGATGTCCACAGTGATACACTCGTTCTCCCATCTGATTATTGATATCTCTTCTGAACGGTATTGCTTTCGTGTGCCTTAGTTTTTCCTTTGGAACTAGAATAGCAATATCGGAAATTTGATCAATATATAACACTTTCGCCTCAACCATACTAAAACCTCTTTCTATAATTAGAATCTCCTCTTGTTCATCGACAACATGAGCAGCAGTTATAATAAAACGATGCTTACCTAGTCTAAAATAATTCCCAGAACCTGATCCGATTGGCATGCCTTGGTCCAATATTTGTACCACAACTGATGACAAATAAGAATTTTTTAAGCCCCGTGGAGCAAACGGATCGAGGTCCGCTGTGTACGAACCATTGTATTCCCTTTCTATATTGATTCCCAAATCAATATCAAAATGTGCATTCGCCGGTGGCGTACATGCTACTAAAAAAAATAATAAAGTTTTTATCATTTTGTATCCCCCCTATAAGTAACTAGGGATCAAAAACCAAAAAACCCCGAAGGCACGGGGCTCAACGGGAGGGTACTACTCAGGGGGGATGCTATCAAACATAATCGTGACTGCCTGATGTATATCTCTGGCTAGTATTTTAGGCTCCAACGTAACACAAAATTTTTCTTTTATTTGTAAAGGACATTTCTCTAGAGAATATGTAGGGCTTGAGATTGATGCTATTAAATCTGTGTTCTCATCATATAGTTTAATAACAATTGTTGCAAAATCACTAGTAGTAAATATATCTGTAATCATCACCCAATGTTGGTTCTCGTTTGCGCAATATAATGGCTTATTATAGTCACAGGTAGTATCCATGGTTGCTTCAACCGTATGTTTGTCCATCACGATTGTTTTTTGTGCTCGATTGGATTTCTTCACTCTTTGCGTATTTGAACTTACAGTCGCAACCAACAAACTGTTAATGTATGGCTGGTATTCTGTTAAGATGGGTCTATGTACAGTGGGTGGTGCAACGTATATTTTCTCTATCCACATAGGGTCCGCAGTCAAAAATAATGAAGTTAACAGCCAGTACATTATGTTCTTCCATGATCATCGTCTAGCCGGACAACATCATGGATCTCGGTTGTTGACACTTCAACCAACGTGATATCGGTACCTTGAGAAGCACAAAATCTATGCACAGTCATTGGGGATATGTGAAAGGTATCTCCGGCTTTCATTATCACTCTACGTTCTTCACGTCTGGATCCTTCTTCTAACACAAGTTCCATTGTACCTTCTAAAACCATAATAGTCTCTTCTTTAATACGGTGGAACTGCAGGGAAAGTCGCTTCCCCTCTTTGATGTGAAGAATTTTTCCCACGTATTTTTCAGTTAGGGCCCATATATTCTCATGTCCCCATGGTTTATTAACAATCATTTTAACTCCTTTAAGTATAAACTAAGAGCGATTTCAACTCTTTCAGCGTATTCTTCAAGATTAATCTCTACGCCATTTTTTGAAGCATAGTCATATCCTAGATGCCATGCTAGGGATTCCTCAAACAAAGGAATCCTTCTGTGTTTTTTAAATAAATTCTTATCATTAAATATTACATGACCAATTTCGTGAATTAAAGAAATTAATTTTTCAAAATCTGACTGATCATCACCAATATCAATAATTCCAATGTGTCCTATTTCCTCAACCTCATCCAGAGGGGTGGGTACCCAGTAAGAATTGTCCCCATGAACAAACTCTACACTGACGTTAAAATCATACTCAGCCCTTTCCATCAATAGAGCAAACTTGCCCTTCAACAACGCTTTTTTTGAAATGCTCGATAAGATCTGTGTATCCTCCAATGAATTTCTCTTGACCTGTAAATGTATCGATCTCTACAATCATAGGAACAGTGCCATGCTTATAAATAGATTTATAATAATCTAACATCTTGCTGCTGTGATCGACGGAACAGTATTCAAAGTTAAGTTTTCTTTCTATCATTTCCATTTTTGCTCGTAAACAAAAAGGACACTCACTCCAGCAAATAATTTTATAATACTTCATTCTATCCCCTTAATATGTGTCTTTTTTTAAGTTTACTGTGTACCTCAAGTGGTGCACCAACAACCATGATTGTTCTGATATTGCTACCTTCTGCCATTACTACCTTGCTAAATTTAACACCTTGGATTAATCCCAAGTTCTTAGCCTCATTGATTGTCCCCTCTAGAGGGGAAACTTCCGTGACTGAGATTATATGAGACGGGTTTATATATATTTCTGATAGAAAGGTAGGTTGCGGATTAGAAATATTCTTGATTTCAACAAGTTTAACCAACATAACTGTTCTCCATTGTATTGTGTCTTACATATTTAGTTTCAATAATCCAATTCTGGCCATCTAATACCACTGCGCACTTGTTTTGGTCTAGAAACTTTAAGAACAATGCAATTTGGGGAGCACTTGTCATCCACCAATTCGAAAACAAGTCATCTCTATTGGGGATTCTCTGTCTGTGCAACATTACTCCCTCTGGTATCCATAGCAGGTCTCCGGTTTGGTACATCGTCTTCTCCTTTATAATATGATTCTAATGCCGACATTATTGATTGTGCCTCTATTAGTGAGGCATCCACTGATCCCATTGCTAATCGTGCGCGATCCACCGCAGCAATCGAGTGGGACATATTTTCCACAGGTTTATCCAAGTCAGATAATGCCCTTTGTAATAGTTCTTTGGCTTCTTGTAATTCATTTAAAGACTTTTGAATTATTTCACCAACCTTATCTGGTACATCATTGATGTCCATTGTGTAAGAGATTTTTACTCTCATTATACCTCCAAGTAATTAAAATAAGTTTGTATATACAGCCTGTATAACGAGACCTACAACCGCAAGCCCGACACTCCAAACGAATTTAGATATGCCTTCCTTCCACTGTTCTAGATCTCTGATTCTTGCGTAAAGACCTTGGTCTGGATTATATATTGCTTCTTTGATTTTCTTAACGTCACCAATCATCTCATCTTGCTTATCAGCCATACGTTGGATCTGATGTGCTAGGTCAACTATTGCATCTTTTAAGTCTTGATGTTCATTTTCGCTCATATATGAATCCTCTGCCAATAAGTAGTATCAGCAATCAACAATCGCGTGGCTTGTGGTCAATAAAGTTCCCGCAGCAGACGCCGCATTTCTCAATGCACACTTAGTAACTTTACATGGGTCAATAATGCCCACTTCGTAAGTACTAACCATGGTTCTCTTGAGGAAATCGTAACCAGTATCGCCAACTTGTTTTTTAACATCAGCAACAATAATATCTGGTGATTCTCCAGCGTTTATAGCCATCTGCCTCAAGGGGGATTCGCATGCCTGAAGTACTACTTGCGCGCCCATCGATTGCTCAGCATTATCAGTTTCGACCAAAAGATCATGCGTCGCTCTAATTAAAGCCACCCCACCACCGGGGATGATGCCCTCTTCTTGAGCAGATCTTACAGCCTCTAAGGCATCATCAATACGATGTTTCTTTTCCATCATCTCGATTTCTGTCGCAGCGCCGACTTTGATAATTGCAACACCAGAGGCTAGTCTAGTGATTCTTTCCTGTAGTCTTTCGCATTCAGCAAGGCTTTCTGTCTGGATGATTTCATTCTTAATCGCATCAATTCGAACATCAATCTCTTCATGGTTTCCGCTACCGCCGACAATGGTAGTCCAACCTTTTGTGAGACTAATTTTCTTACATTGGCCAAAATGAGTCAACTTAACATCTTTAAGAGTCAAGCCTTGCTCTCTAGTGATAAAAGTCGCACCGATTGTAGCACAAAGATCTTTAAGTACATTCCTTCTTTCCTCACCATACTTAGGTGCTTTAACAGCACAGACCTTCATTGTACCACGGACAGCATTAGCGATCAAAGCAGCCAGCGCTTGACCTTCAACCTCATTAGAAATAAGAAGAAGAGCACGGTTATCTCTCGCAGCAATCTCTAGGACCTTCATGATTTGCTCAACATGTTCAACCTTTTCATCTGTGACCAAAATCAACGGGTTATCATATTCAACGGTTCCAGTTCTTTTGTTGTTAATGAAAGTGTTGCTAGCGTACCCAGAATCAAACCTGAAGCCTTCTATGAGATCTAGTGAGGTGTTGATACTCCTAGCCTCTTCAACGAGCACAGAACCATCTTTACCTGCTTTATCGACTGCTGTTGAGATTAATGTTCCGATGGCCAAATCATTGTTGGCCGAGATGGTTGCAATATGACGAATATCTTCTTCTGTTTGTATTGGTCTAGACATTTCTGCTAATCGATCTATGATCACAGTAACTGCTTTGTCTATACCCCTCTTCAATTCTACAGGGCTTACACCCGATGTAAGATATCGCTGGGACCCTTTGAGTATTGCTCGGGCTAATACCGTTGCAGTTGTCGTTCCATCGCCTGCATTAGCAACTGATTGTTCTGCTGCTTGTTTGATAACTTGGGCCCCAAGGTTTTGGAATGGATCATCTAACTCGATGAACTTTGCCACCGTCACACCATCTTTTGTGATAACCGGGACATTTTGTTCCTTGTGATATAACGCCACATTCCGCCCTCGAGGTCCGAGAGTGGTTGCAACATTATCAGCAAGGATATCAACTCCCTCCAGTATCTTTTGGTTGAGGGGAGACCCTTGATTATAATGCTTCATTATTCCTCCAATGATTTTATATATATAATATAACCTTTTGTGAAAGGTTTGTCAAGGATAAAGTGTGATTTATTAAAATTCTTTATCAATGCTATCTTTTAGTTTCTGCGCATTTGCAGCAGCAACCTTCCCGGCTCCCTTATTGTCATCAAGCATATATTTGTTTACATTTTGTATTAAGGAATCCAAGTTGTTAAACACATTAAAAATATGGTCTCCGAGGTTTTTAGTATAATTATCGGCAATTTGTTTAAGTTGATCTTTAGATCCAACATCCAATGTCTCGCCGATCTTTCGACCTGATTTTTCGATATCGGACTGACTCAGTGGAAAATCGGCATAATCAAAATCTCCATCGATGTTAATTTCTTTGGCCCCAACGGTGAATGTGTAGAAATCTAAACCTATAATCTGGTTGTCTTCTTTTTGTTTTTGAATCAATAGATAATTTACCGCCTTTTTGGTAGTCTTAAGTGCACTTAGCAAGTATTTCTCCGAAGCAGTGATTGCAGAAGAAGGAGAAAGGAATTTAACACTAACAGGCTCACCTGCGTAATTATATATGTCTTCTATTTGACCGGAACCTTTGACTTGTCTCGATTTGGGGCCTCCTAAAAGCCCTGCTAGAAAACTTTCCATTAAAAACCCGCCGGTTTGGGGGTTATAATCGGTGATCAAAGACGACAAAGATTCCAACATGATCAAGTTAGAAAGTATCTCTGGGACACTCTTGTTGTTGATGCACGTTTCTTTGCAATCATTCACGAAACTATTGATGTTGTTGATCTTATCACCAATTGTAGTCCCACCGATCTTATCCATAAACAGTGAAATAGTTTTTCTATCCTCTGAGTCGGGTTGGCCCCATTTCTCTGATAGAGCAAACTTTGGGAGTTTGAGAACTCGCACCTCTTCAGTAGGCTCTGTATTAACCGGTGCGCTTGGCATAGTTTTTTCTTGAAGCGTGATTCTAAGGTTTTTGGAATTCACTAGAACTTGTTCAATTAATTTATCCAACTCTTTACTCATTACAATTCCTCCAGTAATTTCTTGATATCCAAACCACCGCAATCGATCTTACGCTTGGTTAAGTGGTAATGACTTATAAAGCCTTCAAAGCGCCCTTCAGCGCATTTCTTGCTCACCTTGGTGTTCGTATTACCCGAACGATCTAAGGGTGCTTGAAGAGGTATTCCTGTGGCTTTATGGACGGCTTTCATAAGAGCCTTAAGTGCTTCAATTTGTACTGGGTAAAAACCAAGATGTTCTCTTAACTTCTTTCCATGAACATATGCATCTGTAATGATTGGTCTTGCTCCAAAATCACGGCGCTCGTACCAATTTTGGTACTTTGTGTAATATGCATTTGAGATTTCCACCCCAACTGAACGGTCGTTCCAAGTCTTTCCTCCGGCATGCCATGCTACATCATTCATATCCATAAATTGATAGATTGTTCCGTCATTATCAATAGAAAAGTGAACGCTGATTCCCCGCTTAGAAAGTACCTTATAGCACGATTCTGCCGATAAACAAACGTCCCAATGACAAACGAAGAATTTTGGATCTCGCTTTCTATCCATCTTCTTAAATCCTTTTTTCAATCTTAGACCGCCACCTTCAAAGAATAGTTTAACTTTTGGCCAATCAATTGGGAAATAATCAGAGTTATACATAATGAAGGATTCTGAATTGTCCTTGTGGCTCATCGGTGCATGATCTTCAAGATTCGCTACTCTATCGGTGTAAACTCTTCTATAAGTAGAAGGGCCACAAAGTCCATCGTCAACTAAGCCATGTTCTTTTTGAAATTTTTCGATTGCCGAAAGTAGTTTCTCATTGAATTTGTTGCACCCAAACCATTCGGGTACCCAGCCTAGTTTTGCTGATGATCCTTCGTTGTAAAATATTTTGTCTTCTATAGCCATTATAACACCTCGTCTGCTAGTCCTTTTTCTATCGCCTCTGATGCGGAAAGATATACATTAATCTTTCTATTAATTAGTGATTGGATTTGTCTTTTCGTCATTTCTGTCTCACTTGAGAGACATTGTATGTAGTTGTCCTGCAGGACTTTCATTTGTTCCATTTCATTTTGTAAACTATGTAGTTCTCCTATTGATCCACCATTGACCGAATGAATCATAACACGACAATGTTTACCTAATTTTCTTTTACCTTTTGTGCCGGAAGCCAAAATCAAAGTACCGGCCGACATTACTTTTCCTAAGCCGATGGTTTCAATATCACAAAATTGTTTGCAATAATCCATCACGTCATATATGCTAAACATCTCATCAGCAGAACCACCATATGTTGAAACATAAATCTTTATATCGTCGGCCCTATCTTTACCTTTTGCTTTTTGTTGAGATAAAACAAGAAGAGCGGAAATCAGATCTGCTGATTTCTCTTCATCTATCTCTCCAACTAGCATAATACTTCGTTGCTCGGGTGAAGACTGAAGAGAGGCTATTAACTCTTCTGGTGTGATTGTCTTTTCTTTGGTTTGTTTTTCTTTTTTCTTTTCTTCGGTTTGTTTTTCTTTTTTCTTTTCTTCGGTTGATTCTTCTTTTTTCTTTTTCTCTTTTTTATTAAGATACATCTTTAAATCCCTTTTCCTTCATTAGTTACTCTGTTGACATAAGATTGCATTTCTTCCCAAGTAGTATATTCCAAAACATTTGTATATTTATCCGGGTATACTCTTTGAAAATTTCTCATGATTGTTTTGCGAATACTGTCTATGTTTGTTTGGTCTATATGTCTTTGTGCTACTATGTTTTGCTCTGACCTGTTTGCTTCTTTCATAGCAAGATATTTTAATGTTAGGGTTTCTTGAAGCCCTTGTTCACTAACTAAGAATAACACAGCGCAATTTTTCTGTGTTTCCTTTAATAAAAGAACGCTGTGTCCCAAAGCCATTACGCTAGAAAACATATAAGCGGTCATCATTCCGAATACAAAAATTAATACATACTCTAACATTTATCCTCCAAAACAAAAAGGAGAGGTACTCCTCTCCTAATTATATCTTTGAAATCAATATTTAATAAAATTGATTTATTTTTTACCAAGTGCTTCATCAAGTTGTTTTTGAGCGCGCTTGGCTTTCAAAAGGCGTTTAGCAACACGACGAGCAACTTCTTCTACAATTTCTTTTTGTTCAGAAATAGAAGTAATATCAGAAAGTGCTTCCATGATTTCTTCTTCTTCTTCAGGGTTTTCTTCAGCAGCCATTTCCATCTCTGGTTCTTCTTCTGGCATTTCTGGTTCGGGCTCTTCTTCACCAGCATCACCTAGGGCTGCTTCTAGTTTTTTACCTAAATCTATAATTGCTTGCGCTTCTTCATCGGTAAGTTCCATTTCTTCTTCACCAGTCATTTCCATTTCTGGCTCTTCTTCTGGCATTTCTGCTGGAGGTTCTTCTTCTGGAGCCATTTCCACTTCTTCCGCAGCATCCATGCCTTCTTCCATTTTTTCTTCTTCAGTAATCGTTGTTTCTTCCATTTTTTCTTCTTCATCAACGCGATTACCGAACATTTCATTAATTGGCGAAAGGTTTGCCAACTTTGCAAATCTGCGAACCTGTGCTTCGCTCAATAATTTTTTAGCCATAATACAAATCTCCTTAAGACTTTATTTCAAACTAAATAGACACTAAAATCAGAAAAATGCATAAAATATTAAATTTCTGGGTGTTCTTTCGCTATTATATCAAAGATGGAATCAATGTCACCATCTCCCAACCCAAAATCATTTAATAATTCTTCTGATTTTTCAATATCTTTTTTGATTTGTGTTCTCTGTTTTTTACTTTGTTTATTGTTCTTATCTTTGTAATCATCTAAGAACATTTCCATTGTTGCATCTTTCTCAACGACTGCTTGCACACATGCTCTTAAGAATTCTGATTGGGTTAGGCTGTGGTATTGCATTCTTGTCTTGAATTCAGCATGGAGAGTGTCTTTTGCATAGAAAGTAAATTTTTTGGTGTCTTTTGCATATTTGTTGGGCATTATTTTAATTAGTACCGGTGGAACCAAAGCCGCCGGCACCTCTATTAGAAATACATATACCACTATCATACAAAGTATCGGTCATGACTTTCCTAGCGCGAAAATGGATTATCGGTATCATAACAACTTGCGCTATTTTTTGACCACTTTCAACCATTTGTGTACGTTGACCAACATTATGTAGGTTTATAAATAATTCACCATTATATCCCGGATCTATTACACATGCTCCAACAATCAGTTGTCTCTTGGATGCAACGGAAGATCTGTTTTTGACCTCTAGCATAAAGCCATGAGGTACACCAAACTTCAATCCGGTCTCCAAGATTAATGATTGGCCCGGTTCGATCTTTATGCTATCTCTGTTGTCTTGTGGACAATAAAAAACATCCAAACCCGCGTCCGAGGGGTTTGCTCGGACTGGGTCTAGTGCACTGTCTCTTAATTTAAAGTAATCAATCAACATTGATAGTTTTCTCCATTATTGTTTTAACTTTTTGAGACTTCCAAGCAAAGAAGAGATTCAAAGCCACAAGGAGGAAAGTATAAAAAGATAACACTGCGTAACCTTGAGGTATTCCTAGGTACTGACAACTCCATAATGCTGCAGCAGCCAATACTAGGAAGCCAGCAAAAATTGCGATTTGTGAGAAAGCAGCCATCATTCCATCATAAAACCATTCCATTATTTATCTCCTTTTAGATTTTCATAGATATCAATAAGTGCTTCAATATCGACATCATTCTTAAGTAGTCGGTAAGCCCTAACTGAGAGTGAAATATCTTCTTTTGTCAACCAGCCGCTATCGATGTATTCTGTCTTGAGTTCCCGTTTTTGTTCTTTGTACGGTTCCATAGCATCTTCCAAGGCTTTCATTGATCTGATGTAATCAGCCATGTGTTGTTCTTTGTTCTTAAATGCAGCCTCTTCATATTCTTCAACAATTGCTGCGGTATTGTTAGTTACAAATTCGAATTTAGTCATAATTCCTCCTTATGATTGTGAATTTTTGCTTTTGCCCATATGCCGATAAACGGCAATGATGATATCAAAGCGAAGAGGGCATTCCATTCGCCATGACAATTTGTTAAGTGTTCCATTAATCCTCCTAAAATACTGTTACTATGTTTTGCTTTTGCAATCTCTCCATCATTTTATTACACTTATCTTGTTGTATTTTGATGGTGGGGATAGCATTTTTATTAGATTTACTTAGGCCCAACAAAGCACCTACGCCGTTATTGAGAACTAAGCGTATACGAAGATTGTGATCGATTTCTTTTCCCTCTGAGTTCTTGAAGATTATCTTCGCAGATGTTGTACCCCTACCAAAAACCAATTCTGGTTCGAAACCATAATCATCATTCAATAACCTAATCACATCTTTATACATCTGCGACTCTTCAAACTTATACCAATAATTGGTGTTAGTGGCTTTGTCGGTTATCATCATTCGGATGCCTTTATTCTTTTTGGCTACATGATTTATAAGAATAGTTGAAATCTCAGAAGACTCAAGAGAACGTAACACGCGGTTACTCTCTGAGTTGAATTTTCTTCTTGTTGTGCTCTTTGCTTGCCCTGCTTTACGAAGCCCTATAACAAAAGAAGCCATTCCATTAAGCGAAGTCACCTCAGACATTACCGAGGAAGAGTTGACGTAATCATATGATCCTGTCGACATCTTCTTCTTTCTCTTAGCAGACACTTTTATTACTGTATCTCCATCTACTATCTGGAAGTCTTCTTTGAACTTTGTTCCACCTTTTGCAATTACTTGAAAGTCTTCGGAAAGCCCCGGCACTACACTGTGTGCGGCTCCCTCTTGCAAGTATTTAATTTGTTGTTTTTCATTTTTGATCCCATTTCGGTGGGATGAGCCATCTATCTTATAAGCCATATTGTCCTCCAAGACCTTGTGTTGTTTATTATGCTTATAATATAACGTGTTACTACTTGGTTGTCAAGTTTTTTGTACTCCATATTTCACAATAACCATATATTTCAAGTTCATCAGCATGCAAATAGTTTTCCACAAGCATAATAGGATTGTTTTTAGATGAAAGTTGGAAAACTGAATGGTGCTCTCCTGTTTCTTTTAGTTTTTTTATAGCAACAGCCACATTGTGGTCTAAACTATAATTTTCAGGATTAGTTTTTTTCAACATCTCGCTTATTTCTTTCATATGTCCCCCTTGTCTTCATTATATATAATATAACGTGTTATTAACTTGTTGTCAAATTTTTTCCTTCATTTTTTATTCGTCTCGAACAAACTTTCGTTGCTTCCTCCGAGATATCGAACAAAATATAATTTCGACCAAGTTGTGATGCCGCAACACCAGTCGTTCCAGAGCCTGCAACGGGATCAAGAACCACATCACCTTCATCGGTAGACATTTCAATTATTCTGCGAAGCAGGGCAACTGGTTTTTGAGTTGGGTAAACCCTTTCTTCTCCACCTTGAGCGATAGAATGAATATCATCCCAATAATCAGTTGCTGGTTTACCTTTTGATTCGTGCTTGTAGATCTTCTTGTAGGGCTTGGCGCCGACTTTAGAAGGGAAGTGTATGCGATTGTCTGAGATAAGAGCCCGAAGGTTTTCTAGGGATAATCTCCATCCGTACTGAGGCTTATAGTCAACACCGTCATGAGTTAACGTATAATATCTTTCAGGTGTCTTCACGGGGTCTGGTGCTTGAGTCTTTGTGTAACAGATATGACCGAAAGCATAATTACCTCGAGCATCCTTGTTCTTATAGGAGTTCTCAGCATAGTACTCGTCAAGAGGTTGATAAACCATATTAAACTTAGGTTTCTTCACATTAGAACATTTAAAAATAATGTCGGTGCATGCACCAAGTTTTGTCTTTGTGTTGTTCTTTGACCTCGAACGCTTCCAAAAGATTGGCTGAACGTGTTTGAAGTGCCTAGAGCAAAGCATATGCGGTATGAGCATCTGGTCTGCTGAGATATGAAAGAACAGTGACCCGTCCTTCGTGAGAACCCTAGCGCACTCTTCGAGCATTGGGTCGATCAACGATGTATATTCATCATCATCAACGAACACATCGTCAAAACCTAGGCTCTTCTTGTCGCTTGTTAGGCGATAGTTGCGGTTCGAGTTGAAAGGTGGGTCAAAGTACACAGCGTTGACCGATTTTGATTCAAGTTGTTTAAGTAACTCTCTCGAGTCACCGATTTTTATAATATTCATTTGTCCTCCGATATAATGTGTTGTTATTTTACTTCCCTAATTTTTTCCAGTTTACGTCGACTGGACCTGAGGTTGAGAATCCCCATGAATCACTAAACTTAACAGGCCGGTG
>Ga0208299_1000883_pt1 | contig 24610 bp, 24 predicted proteins | sample 15_taG_FD_184089 | JGI IMG/M metagenome (GOLD analysis project Ga0208299, IMG submission 184089) | Marine viral communities from the Subarctic Pacific Ocean - 15_ETSP_OMZ_AT15312 metaG (SPAdes) (version 2) | ecosystem: Environmental > Aquatic > Marine > Oceanic | place: Pacific Ocean | collected...
ATTCTTTATTTAATCTATTTGTTGTTCCAGGTGGTATGGTTGATTTTATTGCAATTATCCTATTTGAACATTGTCTTGTCAAAGCCAAATCATTTAACTCATGTACTACACCCTCAACTATACTTGTGTCACAACTACCATCTTTTTTCATTGGTGTTGGAACACATACAAATATAATATCTGAAGTATCTATCAACTCTTCCATATCTCTACAATTACAATCCCCATTTAAATCAAATGTGTTTGTAGCATAATGTTTATTGAATACTTCTTTTACTGCTGTACCCACATAACCTTGTCCTACTATTCCTATTCTCATAATTTCTCCTGTAACCAATGTATCACATTAATCTTTGGCTCCCATTTAAGTTTTTTCCTTGCAAGTTCAGACTTACATAATGTATTTCTTGCCTCACCTGGTATTGGGTCTATATAAGTTACATTATGGCCATCATAAAAAACATCAGCAATTTCATTTATAGAATGATTCTTACCTCTACCTAATTCATAAGTACTACCCCACTTATTTAATTGAACTACTTTTATCATAGCATCAACTATATCATCCACATGCGTAAAATCTCTTCTCTGTTCTCCGTCACCTGTAATTGTCAATGATTCACCCTTGCTATATTGTTCTAAAAATATAGGTAAGACAGTTCTGTATTCACCATTGTTTGCCATATGATTACCATAAACATTATAAAATCTACATATAGTTACAGGTAACCCATATATTCTTTCATACATTTTACACAACTCTTCACCTTGCCATTTACTAAATGCATATGGATTTTTATAAACACCTGCCCAAAATGAACTTGAACCAGCGTAGATTACAGGTGTTTCTGTTTTTCTAGCATACTCTAAAACATTCTGTGTACCTACAACATTAACATCACAAACCTTTTTGGGATTTTCAAATGATGGGCCTATTCTTGGTAATGCAGCTAAATGAAATATCACATCAAATTGTTCTACCCAATCAGTAAAACTTTCTGTGATGTCTATGTCGATATAAGTACAACCATCTAATCTATTATCTTTTGAACCTGTACTGTAATCATCAAATGAAACTACTTCATGACCATCTTCTAATAATCTCTTAACTAAATTAGTTCCTACAAATCCAGCACCACCCGTTACTAACGCTCGCATTTAATTAACTCCTCTTCATATGTTTTTATTTTGTTTATGTTTATTTCAAATATATCTAATTCAAAACTACCAACTTCTAATTCATCATTAGCCAATATCTCTGATAATTGTTGAATATATTGAAAACTATTGTCATTAAATTTAGTTCCATCAAATCTAATCTCAATATCATTTTGTTTTTCTGAATCAATGGAATAAATTCTTTTACTTAAATCAAACATTGTGTTTGGTTGTTCTCTATTGATATAATCCTCAGCAAATGTATCAACATAAATCGTTGAACACCATGGCTCTAATGATTCTAATAATTGCTCACTACAATTCTTTATTACAAAACCTATATCATATTTTGGTGGTACGATTGGTTTTAACAACTCATCGTGTTTAACAAAGTGTCCCCATTTACGAATAAAGTTACGAGTACTTCTTATATTTTGTGCTAACCATTCATCTGTCTCCCTATTCTTCATAAACACTTGCCCATCTGGATTTCTTTTAGCTCCATCAGCAAATCGTGAACCTCTACAAGTCATATGATATACGAAACCTTCCCAAGTCTGAACAAACTTGTATCCAGCCAAATGAAATCTATTAAATATATCTGAATCTTCTTTTGATTGTGGAGCATATAATGGGTCGTGTCCTCCTATACTTTGGAAGTCTTCTTTCATTATAGCCCATGGTGCAAATATTCCCTCTGTTGTTTTATCCTTTTCTTTTAAAAATTCATAATCAACTAATAATCTTTGTTCTTGAAACTCTTCAGGTTCAATGCCATAATCTTCTAATATCTTTTCAGGACCATCTGGATGTAGTGGTGGTTCTATTCTTGTTCCACTAACTACAACACCTGGTTTGATGTGTTTGTTTATCTCGACATCAAGTCCTGGAAGAGCATACATATCAGCGTGATATATCATAACAATATCATTAGTAGCGTAATCATTAATCAATGTATCGTATAGAATTGTATGTCCTAATCTTGTAGGGCCTTCGTTTCTATGTATCTTAACATTACCATCTTTTTCTGCAATCTCTTGCATCCATTCCCAAGTACCATCGTTTGAAAAATCATCAGCCATACATATTTCGTGTATGTATCCAAGATTCTTTCTAATAGAATTGTAACTCCATTTTAAATATTTTAGATTGTTTCTACTTGGTTGTATAAAACTAATCGGTTTCATTTGTTTTCTCCATTCATTATAAACCACATCATACAAAAAATTAGGTTTTATTTTTGCATTATGTTCTTTAATATTAAATAAATCTTTTATCTCATATACACTTTCTAAATCTATCAAACTTAATTGTCCATCATCGAGTCTAATTATATTTGATGGAACAAAATCATAAAAGAATAAATCTGTATCTTTTATTTTATTTATTAACTTTTCTGTAAAATCATCTGATATTAAATGTGTGTCAAATTCATTGTCTGATAATACTTGTCCAGCTTTTGAAACATAACCAACAATATTATCACCATCAACGATTAAACTAACTAAAGCTGGTATCAATCCATCAAAGAAGTTTTTCTCAATAGCCATTTCAAAGTTAGTTCGTCTAACATAGTCTTTATGAAATATCTTGTAGTATAAATCATTCTCTCTATCATAGTAGATAGCTCTTCCGTGATTAACACCCATATCATCAATTCTGTTGTATTTGTCTCTTATTGTTTCAAAGGTATTCCCAAAACAATGAGCTATATCTTCTAATTGAATTTTGTTAATCATACAATAGAACCACTCCATGCTGTATATGATGATAAATCTTTATATTTCCAAGAACCACCTGTGTCATCATTCTTCTCTGGTAGTTTATCAAATAATTCAATACCGTAACCAGCTTGTTCAGGTGGCATATAAAAGTTCCAACCCAATATCCAAATATCATCAATTGAATCGTGAGCCTCTCTATTATTTCTACCTTCATATCTGGCTCTTCTAAACCAATCAGCTGCCTCTTTATCATCTGTTAATATCATTCCACCTTTACCTATCGCTAAAACTTTTCTTATATGAAATGATAAACAATGAAATGTACCAGGAATATACATATCTTTTGTAAATCGTGTAGCACCATCTACAACAGGATATGGGTCTAATTTATAAACACCACTCCATTCAAAATCTTCAAATTTTATTTGACAACCAGCGTGTATCACCAAACTAGGAACTGATAAATAAGTTTTCTTTGGTAAGGTTATTGTTCCTTTTGCATTTAGATATTTTAAAGCCATAAACATACCATTGGTACAATTATCTACCGCAACAGCGTATTTACTACCAGCGTATTTAGCCACTTTATCCTCAAACGCATCAACTACATCCCACGGATCCTGTATGTCATATCCTTCTTCATTTAAAATTGGTATTATTTCGTCTAAACTTTTATACATATTTAAGTCTCCTATAATTCTTTATAATAACTACCCACAACAAATTTATTTGATTTAGATTCTGATTCGCCTCTGTAATTTGGATTATATTTTGATAATGGAATTACTCTAAAATCAAAACTAATTCTTGTATTACTTGTTATGTTTGGTTTATTTCCATGTAAACATTTATTTAAATTTAATTTCCAAATGTCACCATAATTACCATCAAGTGATTTAAAATCCAATTTCATTGGTTCACTTTCACACCACATTGTGTTAGTTCCGTAAGCTTTGGTTAATGGTAACCAAAAATTTATCTCACCTTCAGGATGTTTGTGTAATTGATCTGAATCATAATGCCAAGTATGAACAGCTTGATTATTAAATGGTAGATGTATTCTAAATGATGGTAAATATTGATAATGAAATTTCTCATCAAGTAATGGTACTATTTGATTATGGATAAAACTCTCATAAGTGTCATAAAATTCTGTCCAATTATCATTTAATCTTTTATAAAAAACTTCATGGAATTTAGTGGTATTTTCATTATGGATATTTAACTTTTTGTAATCATCACTTATCCACTCTGGTTTATGTTCGTGTATTTTTTCGAGATTTTCTACACCAAAAGCTTCCGAAACGAGCTCTCGAAATCTATATTTTTGCGTATCAAATCGATTTTTTATATTTTTCATTGTAACCTTTTGTATATATAAATATATTGTTTTTGTTGTAAACCTATGTTTATTTTTAATATCCTTTAATTTTTTGTTCTTCTTCTTTGGTATACCATATTCTATTTTGTTTTACTTCATCCCATTGTTGTGTAATATTAGTTTTAGGTATAGCACATTTTAAATCAGGAAATCTAGCCATACCATTATGAAAATCATAATAACCTTCATAAAAATTTGGTATCATTTTTTTACGCCATGGAATATCGTGAGTACAATCATCACCTTTTTCTAAAAATTCTTGAACCAAATCTATAAACCATTGAGTTCTATAAACTGCTTCTGACATTATTCTTTTATGTGGTGCAAATTTACCTTTATAAAGATAAACATTTTTTCCCTCATCATACCCAGGAGATGGATATTGTCCCCAATTTTTAATAACAATTTGTGAAGCTGGGTCTTCTGGATTTGGAAAGTATCCCTTTGCAAAAGTTTCTGTATTATATTTTTCTAGATGATTCATCACAATATAATCTACATCATTGTCAATCAAAGTTTCTTGAATAAGATTATCCCAATCTTCTTTAGTTAAATATAATTCTTGATCTTCATTAATATATAAAACATATGGTGTTTTAACTTCATTTAATAGAGCTCGTGTAACTAATCCCCAATCAGGTTCTAAATTATGATAAAACTTTAGATGTGGGAAATTCTCTTTATAAATTGAATAAATTTCTTCAAAATTTTCTGTATGATTATAATTTACTATAAATTCACAATCGCCCCAAACCTTTGATACCTTTGGTGTATTTCTTCTGACTAATTCTAATCTTTCAGGAACAGTACATATAAAATTTTGCATAACCGTAATTAATTTATTCATAATTTATTTTTCCTCTATTTGAGATTTAATCCATTTAAAAGTTTTCTCCATACCAACCCTTAAAGGTTGAGAAACTTCCCAATTCAATTTCTCTCTATATAAATTATTATCTGAATTTCTACCTTTCACTCCAAGTGGAACAGGATGTCCATATTTATCCTCAAATTCCTTACCATATAAATTATGTATCTTAACATCTTTTTCAGATATGTCAATAGCCATTTGAGCAAAATTATTTATTGAAATCATTTCTTCTGAACCTATATTAATTGGATCTGTAAAATCTGACTCCATCAATCTCCAAACAGCTTCAACACATTCATCGATATATAAGAAAGAACGAGTTTGTTTTCCATCTCCCCACACTTCTATTTCACCACCCTCTTCAGCCAAAATAGATTTTCTACACATAGCAGCTGGTGCTTTTTCTCTTCCATCATTCCAAGAACCTTCTGGACCAAAAATATTATGAAATCTACCTATTCTAACATTCAATCCATAATTTCTTTCAAATGATTTATATAATCTTTCACTAAATAATTTTTCCCAACCATACTCACTGTCAGGAGATGCAGGGTAAGCAGAATCTTCAGAACATTTTGGATTATTGGGATCTAATTGATTATATTCAGGATACATACAAGCTGATGATGAATAGAATACTTTTTTAACATTCTTTTTTACACATTCAAATGTCACATTTAGATTTATTAAACCTGAGTTATGCATAACATCTGCGTCATTTTCACCTGTAAATAAATACCCAGCTCCACCCATATCAGCAGCAAATTGGTATAGTTCATCAAAATCCCATTCAACAACATCACTAACTATTCTATCTTGTCTTAAATCGCCAACAATAAAATCATCAGCAATAGTTTTTGAAAATTCAGGTAATTTTAAATCAACCCCTCGAACCCAATAACCTTCTTCTTTTAATCTTTTAACCATATGACTACCAATGAAACCACCTGCACCCAATACTAATGCAGTTTTTTTATCTCCAATAGGTTCATATGATTCATTTCCAATTCTAACTTTAGTATCATAATTACCAACTTCATTTCTATACATAGTTTTTCCACCATCGGGTGTAGTATAAATATACTTTTTATCACTCATTATTTTTTCTCCTGATTTAACATTTCTTTAATATAAGTATCATCAATTTCTATGTTTGTAAATTCATTCACCACCTCAATAAACTCTGAAGTGTTTTTTAGATTATTAATAACATAGTTTATATGTCTTTGTTTATGAGGTTGCCAAACCCATTCCATAAATCTTACGACTAAATCATCAGTCTCACAAGGAAAATTAGCTTTAAATGTTCCTTGTCCCTTAAACATCACAGGCCACTCAAATTCTTTTTTAATTTTTCTATCTAAAATAAAATCAAAGAAATTATCTTTTATTTCTATTTTATTTGTAAAATGACCAAATTGTTGTAAATATGGTGACTGGTCTAACAAATCAAATCTAAAATTAAGTAAGTTATTAACTCCGTATGGTTTATTTTGTTCATTGGTACCCGATGGTATTATATCAATATGATGTCTAACTTGTTTATTTTTTTCAAATACATTATAACCATTCTTTTCAAACTCTCCCAATTGATTTATTATACATTCACGCAAAGTATTTCTGTCTTTACATAATAAATCCAAATCATCATCATCCACATAGTTTGGAAACATACCATCATCTTTAATAATCACATAGTCATCATAATCTAAATTACTAAATATAGTAGATAAATCTACTAAGTTTGAATAACCTTTATGTTTAAAACCACCATCCATTAAAATAGCTTTTATAGTTTTCTTTCCTCTTTTCTTCTCAACTGATATTCTATGAGCACCATCCCAACCAGCATATAAATGTCCTGTCTGCTTTACTCTTACATAATCATTCTCATATGGTGGTTCTAAATAATTAAAACTTTCTTCAAATTTTAAAAAATCTTCTGTGTTCATATAACCAGCTTTAGCTCTACCCAATCTAACCATTCTCTGATGATACTCATCATAAGGTTTTGAGTTACCACATATTGCATTATAGACAGGTGAATTTTCTATTTTGGTTGGATTGTCAAAACCATTTTCATCAAACAACCTAAAATAAATTTTATCTATTTCTATTTCTTTTATCATACTTTTTCCCCACAATGTTGATTGTATCTTCTATACACTTCGTGATCATGTCCCCTATACATTGTTTTTTTCACATCAAATTCAAGTAATTCTACAAATTGTTTTGACATCACATGACCACTTAACCTTTTTGAACTATGATACTTAAAAAACTTACCATTTTCTAAATTTGTATACAAAAAACTAAATTTGTCAATGTTACTTGAATTAGAAAAAAACCAAAAATCTAAAAATCCGTTTCCAGCATCAGTTTGTTTGTCATAAGGACCTCTTTTACCTGGCCAGCCGTTCTCATTCCAATTGGAAACCCAGAAATATTTGTTATCATAATCATTAAAATTTATATCAGTAAACCATAACAAATCAAATCTTGAAATCATCACAATGTCATATTCAAAATCATTTTCTTCTTCGTATTTTATTTTTAATTCTACACATTTTTGTATACTATTCCATCTGCTATAAAATCTATGAGAAGCTTCAGGGTTTTTATGTTTTCCCTTATTTATCTCGCGAAAATCAACTTGTGGTTCAAATATTATCTTTTTAGGATTGTATAATTCAGTTATAACATCTTCAACATCAGTAGACCAACTATGTATAAAAACATCTACATCATTTAAATCTAAAATGTGTTTTTTATATTGATTGAATATGGTTTTCAAATCAACCATGTCACCACTTCCACCCCTACCAGCAGTACCACCCATTATACCAGATAAACATAATGCAATTCGTTTACTCACTTGAAAACCCCTCAATACATTGTTTACAATATTTATTTCTCCAATACTCACCTTTTTTGTGAATTTTCTTTAATTCTTTCATAGGTTTATCATTATATATTTCTTCAATACTGTTGTCTTTGATATTTCCGATAGGCATTTCTTCAGCTAAAAATGTACAACACGGTAGAACATCTCCCCTATGAGTTACTACTATCTCTTTAAATGGTGCAGCACATCTAAAATATCCTTTTTTATTCTCAGTTGTTTTACTATGTACATCTTTGGTATCCGAATGTGGATTTACCATTTCCTGTATACCTATCATCTCTACTTTATCTTTCCAATAATCAATAAAATCATCTAACTCGTGTTCATTTAAATTTGTTCTAACAAAATTAACACGCATCAATGGAGTTTTGGATTTCATTTCTTTTCTTATCTCTATAAATCTTTCTATATTTTCTATCACCTCATGATATTTTCCACCAACTCTTATCTTGTCATATGTCTCTTCAGTTATAGCATCAATAGAAAATTGTATCCGTGTTAATCCAGAATCAATCAATTCCCTAATCATTGTATCTTTAACTATAGTAGCGTTAGTACTGAAATATACATCAACGATACCAACATCCCTTGCATATTTTACAAATTCAGGTAAGTCTTTTCTTAACAGTGGTTCATTTACATATGATAGGTTGATAGCCTTTAAACCTTTTTTGATACCATCATCTACAAGTTCTTTATATACTTCAAAATCTATTCTTTTATTTCTATCTTTTTTATAATCAGCTTCACCCATTGGACACATTGGACATCTCAAATTACAAGAACCATTTAATTCAAAATCTACCTGTACAGGATAATTCATGTCTTCTAAGTTTTGAGCTCTTTCATATATCTGTCTATAATCTGTCCATTTTTCTTCACCAACAATTTCAGCAAGGGTATCCATTTTTTCTCTACCAATGATTCCAGTTAATTCCGTTTCATTTCTATCTATTTTGTATTTAGACATAACATATCTCCTATTATTTTATCAATATCAGGACCAACAGATAACCTTATCCAAGTCTTTCTATCATCACCAGGAATCATTACAGGTGTTCCTGTTTTTGTATTACCACTCTTAAAAGCCAAACCATAACTATCCATAACATCTACAGTTTGACTGTTGTCACTATTTATCTCATGAAAGTGTATTGAGTTTGTATGGGAGTTTATGACATCATACCCATTATTAGATAATAAATCACATAATTTATTTCTACCTTTTATTGTTTCATCGGAATATCTAATTACCTCATCCGAATTATTTAATAGGTATGAAGCAAATTTAACTGATATATTACTTAATGGATAAGTTAACTGAACTTTTGTAACTACCTCTATCAACTTAGAACTTCCAAGTAAATAACCAACTCTGATTCCAGCAGCACCAAATGCTTTAGAAAATGTTCTCGACACCACAACATTATCAAACTCATCAATCAAAGGTAACAATGTTCCTGGTGAAAAATCAACATAAGCTTCATCTATCAATAATATAATATCTTTATCATAACAGACTTTAGCTAAATTTCTTATTTCATCTATGGTTTTATATTCACCTATTGGACTGAAGGGATTTGATACTACAACCAATCTTGTATTTTCATTTATACTATTTATTAATTTATCTAAATTGAATGTAATAGAATCATCATACTCCACACCAATATGTTCACCACCAAAAATCCTACCATAAATACCATACATTGGATAACAAGGAATTGGTGAAACTACATTAGAATTAGTATTCATTGTAATCTCACATAAAGATTTTATACAAGCACCTGAACCTGTTGATAGATACACATTACTTCTACCCAAACCATTATATTTAGCAATATCATCTTTCAGAGAATCATATTCTGCATAAGATGGATAAGTAATAAAATCTTCCTGTATGATAGAACTCATAAAGTTATCAAAATATTCTTCTGGAAAACTAAATGTTCTTTCAGCCATATCAAATCTTTTATTTTCTTTTTTTGTAGGTCTTGGAACGAACATCCTCTTAATTGGTTTTATCCAGTGATTGTATTTCATATTATTTAAAGTCCCTGTACATATTTTTATTTTTTAATGAATTAACTTTTTTTGATAATTCATTTATCACATAATCTTTTCTATATTCTGTTTCTTTTTTGAACACATCATCATCTTTTTTGATAACATCACATCTAGCTTGTAATACAATTGATTTTCTGTCTGTCTCTGACACATTAGATGAAGAACCGTGAATTACTCTATGATTAAAAAATAATACATCCCCCACATCCATCAGAACTATTTTCTTACCACATTTTTTATACATTGATTCCATAACCTCATGTGTAACTCTTCTTTTATGTCCAAGATTGTCACCAACTACATCTTCACAAGGTAAGACACCAAACTTATCAGAACCTGGAATTATCACTAAACAACCATTTTCTAAAGTATGTTTGTCTAATGCTATATAAATTTGCATAAAATATTTCCAATCATCTTTGGAATATCCAGGAGCATATGAGTCTACATTAAATATTTCCTGATGAAACTCAACAGCACTACCTATCCAAGAAGATTTATTGTTAACCATCAAATGATTAAAAACATAATCATCTTCAAAAACATTTTTACAAAAGTCTGATATAAATTTATTTTTTGTCACTTCACCAAAAGGACCTTTATTTAACAAATTACCATAACCCCATGGTATGTCACTAAATGGAATATTTATTTTGCTGTCTAAAGTGTTTAAATATTTTTTTAAATCAGAACAAAATTCATTTGAAAAAACAGATTTAGCCAAAAAATAACCATTATTATTATATTCTTTAACTTCTAACATATTGGAAAATCCAATCCTGTATATAATTTAAATTGATGTGAAGCTTGTATTGTTGCTAACTTCTTTCCTGTTTCAGTTGTCACAATACAATCTATAAATGTATTTGAATTATTAACCTTTATATCTTCAACAGGTGTACAATTGTAAATAAAACTATCTTTTATTGTATCAATAAGACTCCAACTATCTCGTCTGACGATGGTATGATTGATATTCAATGACCTAGCAGCTGACTGAACAGCTTTTGAATATCCACCATCACCTAAAATGTATAAATATTTACCAACGCAATCTACAAGAACTTCTTTAGCAGCTAAGTAATCAGTATTATGTGCTGTTAAAATACCCTCTTTATTTATCACTGTGTTAGCAGCTCCTATATCTTTAACTTCATCTGTCATATAATCCACATAGTCAAGAACTTGAATTTTATAAGGCATTGTAATAGCAAATCCTTTTATGTCTAATGTAAGAACTGAATCTACTGCATCTTTTATTCTACCAACTGCGAATGATTTATATATTTTATTCAATCCATGATAATGAAATGCAGTGTTCATCATCTGACAACCAGTGTTACCAGCTTTCTTAGCAAATGAACAATATATTTCTGTGTCTTTATTTATCCAATGATTCACTTAAAACCCTTTTTGTTATTTGACTTGAACTTAACCCATACTTCTCATATAAATCTGTTGGTGGACCCGATTCTGGAAATTCATCATTAAGTCCTATCCTAACTAACTTTGAAGGATAATGTTCTGTCAACACTTCCGAAACAGCAGAACCTAATCCACCAATTACAGAATGATCTTCAATCGTAAATAAATGTTTTGTCTCTTTAGCACATTTTATAACTATATCACTGTCAATAGGTTTTAGTGTGGATATATTCACAACCCTGACACTATGTGATGTGTTACTTTCTATAAGTTTCGCAGAATTAATTACATCACCCAAAATACAACCTGTAGAAAATAAAGTTATATCAGTTCCTTCTTTTACTATCTGTCCTTTACCAAATTCAAATGGAACTTTTATATCCTCAACTGGTTGTCTACCTAATCTCAAATAATATGGTGAATCTAAATCTGTATCACAAAGATATTTTATGACCTCAACAGCCTCCGTGTAAGTAGCTGGATTTAATACTTTCATGTTTGGTAGAGATCTCATCAAACTCACATCTTCTAATCCCATCTGTGTTACACCATCTTTACCAATAGCCATACCAACATGAGTTCCAACCAATACTACAGGTTGATTTGGATAAGCCAAACTACACCTAATTATATCATATCTACCAGTTAAGAAAGAACCAAATGATGCAAGAAATACTTTATATCCATATTCAGATAAACCTGAAGCGACACCAATCATATTCGCTTCTGCGATTCCCATTTGAAAAAATCTATCAGGGTGTCTTTCACCAAATGCTCTAATCTTTGTAGCTCCACCTAAATCAGCATCAAGTGCTAATATGTTTTCATTTGTATCACCCATCAATGGTAAAACTTCTCCGAATGCTTCTCTCGTAGCTCTCATATTATACTCCTAATTCTTTAATTGCTTGTTCATATTGTTCTTCCGTTGGAACTTTAGCATGCCAACTTGGATCTTCCATAAAGGATACACCTTTACCTTTCATCGTATCTAATATTATACAACGAGGTTTGTTAGATTTTTCTGATAATTTAGAACTGATGAGATATGTGTTATGGCCATCTATAACTTCACAATCCCAACCAAAAGATGAAATCCTTTTTTGTAAATTATCATACATAGATGAAAAATCTTTACTCCAACCATCATTTTGTCCTTTATTCCAATCAATAAGACAAACAAGATTTCTTAAATCAGTTTTAGGAACATACATTAAAGACTCCCAAACTTGTCCTTCTTGCATCTCACCATCACCTAACAAACAAAATACTTTTCCGTCTTCACCTCTTAATTGTTTTCCTAAAGCGTGTCCTATAGCGATACTCAATCCTTGTCCTAATGAACCAGTTGTAGCATCCATCTCTGGTAATCTAAGTTTATCAGGATGTCCTTGTAGTGGTGAATCTATTTCTCTGAATAATGCTAAGTCTTCATCACTAATTCTTCCTAATTCATGTAATATAGCATATACAATTGGAACAGCATGTCCTTTAGATAAAATAAACTTATCTTTACCACCAATATCATAGTCATTATATAAAACACTTGTTAGTTCAGCCATAGAAAAACTACCACCAATATGTCCTGATTTCTTTTCATAAACCATGTCTAACACTTTTCTTCTTAATACATTTGGATTAATCATTGTGTACCTTCTCCTTCAATAGTCCCACAGAAATGTGAGTTATTTTTGATAATATATCTTCAAAGTGAAAATTATTATTGTTACCACCAGTCTGACCAGGAAACTCTGATGTTCCCTCTAATGATATTGTTAAATCAGCATATTGATTACATTTGTTTTCTTTATTTCTTGTAACCAAGATTGTCTTCATACCTTTTTCTTTAGCCAATTTCATAGCTTCAAGTACATTACCTGAATTACCAGAACCTGACATTCCAAAAAATATATCTTTATCATCACCTTGATATTTTAGTTGTTCACTAAAAATGTGTTCATAACCTAAATCATTACTGACACCAGTTATTGTAGCTTGGTCACTACACAAACTAACACATTTAAATTTATTTCTTGGTATTGTTTGTTTACCTTTGTCTTCTGAAACAAATGGGTGCATATTTAAATCCACCACAAGATTTTGAACTGAAGCAACATTTCCACCATTACCAGCTGCGAATATAGTTCCTTCATTTTCATATACCTCAAATACCATATCTACAAACTTAGATATTTCCATGCTTGGTATGGAGTTAAAAACACTACTTGATTCTTTTTTATATAAATTAATCAAATCAGCTTTATTCATTATTTCTCCTATTGTTTAAATGTTTTGTTTAAATATACAACACTTTTACTATATAAGTCAAGCATTATTTAAATGTTTTGTTAATAAATATTTTCCATATAAAAATAAAAACTTACCATATTCACCATTCTGAAAATTATCATACAAAGTACATATATTTAAATAATGTAAAATTCCAAGCAATTCAACATTGTCCCAATCATATTTATTTTTATCACACCAATCTTCAAAGACAGTTTTAAAATAAATAAGATTACTTTTAGCATAAAAATTGACTGACGCTGAATCTGAATTAATTTTATAATCATACATACCCTTTAAAACACTGTTACCATTAATTAATAATGCATGATATAATTTAGATAAATCATAATAAACATCTCCAACCTCTATGTTATTTCCAAATCCTTCTCTCCAATCGATTAATATAAATTTATCATCACTTTGATTGTATAATATATTTTCTGGTTGTAAGTCTCCATGAAATGATGAAGGTTTAGCATTTTTATAAAGTTTATCCCAATCTATATCATTTAATAAATCTTTAACAGGCTTAACTTCAATACCATTTATCTCAACAATCTTATCAAGTTCTGAATCTTCCATAACTGAAAGTCTTGTTTTTGTCTTATCTTCATACATAATTTTACAATCATTTAAAAATCCATCATCATATAAAATAGGTTCTTCCCATAATTTATTTTGACAAAAATCAAGGAATTTATTTAAAACTTTTTCGTTTGTTATGTCTGATAATAATTGACCATCAATGAAATCATAAGAATACATATTATCATCTATTTGTCTAACAGTTGGAACATTACCATTCAAATACTTAGACCTTTCTACTCTGATTCTAGCTCTGTTTTGGTTATTAAAATATTTAACTACTTTACCCCTATCAATGAATATAGCCTCATCACTTTTATTAGCAACAACATCATTTGAAAATATTTTTTTAGTTTTCTCATACGATTTATTATTACCAGTGTCATACCAATTAAAGTCAACTAATTTTATTTTATCAAGATTTTTGAATCCATCCATTACCTGAAACTCATGTAAATCATCTTCAAAGTTATTTGTTTTATCACCTAAACTTTCCCAGAAATCTTTATAATCAACAATTCCAGCCATTCCAATAAATGCTCTACTTCCTCTACCAAAATATAAATCTTCTAAATATTCATTACCTTTAACTAAACAATAAGATAAAGATTCTGCTATATTAACATCTGACACGCCTATCCAATTTTCATTTAAAAAAGAAAATCTATCAGGATCTTTTTCTTCTACATCAGTTATAATTGTATCTATTGAAGTAAAAATAAATGGAGATTGTAATTCATCCTTACAAGATAGTAATGTATAACCAGGTCCAGAACCAACTCCATCATAATTGTCTATATCAATATAAGTTATTTTTCTATCTGAATGGACTTCATTTAAATAGGATTTAATTTGTTCTGACTTATAACCAACTCCAATAATAATTTCTATATCTTTATGAAAATTTTCTATTATATGTGAAATTACAGGTTTATTTTCTAAAGGTAATAAAGCTTTATGTAAACCATTTATATTTTTATTTCTCGTTCCACAACCAGCAGCTAACAAACACAACTTAAAATTGTTATTTAAATCAGTATCACATTCTCCACAAATGTAAATCATACTTTTACCTGGACCAAAGTCTGAATAAAATCTCGTTGTCTTATTACAATTTTTACAATAAGTGGTTCTCATTTAATTTCCCTCGTGCTCTGTTTCTATTTTTCCACTACCTCTATCCGAATCATCTTCAAATCTAATACAATCATTTAGATGAGCAGTAGAACATTCAAGTGCAGTATAATCTGTTGTTGCGATAACCCTATGTTTAGTTTTTAATGGGACACACCAACCTTGTCCAACCGTATAAGTTCTTGATTCTAAACTACCATCTTCATTTTGTAGTATAACTTCAGCTTCACCCTCTATTACATAGTTAGTTTCAACTTTCTTTTCATGCCATTGTAAACTACTTTGATTTCCAGCTTTCATATGAATTAGTTTATAAGCATAATGTTCATTTAGTTCTAACCACAATTCGTGACCCCAAGGCTTATCTACTCGATATGAACTAATATCTAATTTATGAGATTTATTCTCATCTATCTTATCCTTATACTCATCAAGAGCTTCTCTAACCCATTCATCTTTTATATGTTTATATTTTGACATTTTGTATTCCCTCGTTTCTATTTAAATTAATTGCGTAAGATGTATCCCTATCACTATTTGGTTTTCTATCATTAACCACTATTCTATCACCACCTCCAACTCCCATAATCAATTGGTCATAAAATATACCAAATGAGTCTAATTGTTTTGTAGTGGAGATTCTTTGACTTTCTCTTCTTCCTGTTATTAAAATTATTTTGTATCCCTTTGAATCCCATTCTGTTAATTTTTCTATAGTTCCATCCAAAGGTCTAGGACATCCAAGTAATTGATTAGACAAACCAGCGTTTTTATGTTGCAATAAAACACCATCAATGTCACAAATTATTGTTTTTGGTTTATTCATTTATAATTTTTCCTATCATTTTTTTCATGTTCTGTTTGTATTCTGTTTCACTAAAACATTCTTTGTATCTTGTTTTTGATATTCTACTACAATCATCATAAAATTGTTTGTCTGTTTTTAGTCTTTCAGCTATTTTTCTAGCCTTATTAACATCACCCATATCAACACTTAAATGTGGAAAACATAATTCTTGTGTATCCAATCCTTTATAACCAATACAAGGTATTCCGTGATAAGCACAATTCAATGCGAATGTACCAGCTGCGTGAGTTGTCATAAGATGAACTCCATATTTAAATCTGGATAAATTATTTACCCAACTCAACCAATTCATATAATCTAAATGTGTTAGTCCTTCCATTTGTTCTTCGTTTTCTATCTTTCTACCCATTGATGGTGCGAATATATCCTCACCAAATTCTTGTGCTACAATATACGAATCAAATCCACCATACCATCTAACCATATTACCACCTATGATTACACCACTTCTATTTTCAGATTTTGTTGTTGGTTTGATATTATCTTCAATCATTAATGATTTGTTTTGGAATACATTTTCTTTTCTTGTCAATCCTTTATAGTATTCTATGTCCATTTCATTGTGGGTAAATATAACATCCATTTCCATTAATGTATTGTAGAACCATATCTGTTGATGTAGTGGATAATCTTGAAAATACCAATGTGGACCTTCTTGCATAGTTCCTATTTTTTTACACACTCTTTTCATTTGTTTAATCAAGTCAACTTGCATTAAGTGTTCAATATTTTTCTTTGGTATTATGATAATACCTAAATCATACATTTTATCTTCCATACTCGGTAAATTTCCTACCCAATGATGTGTAGAATCAAGTGCTACATACCAAGCATACTCTGTTCTCATATTATCAAAATCTCGTTTGAATTTACCATCATATGCAGTTTCACTAAAAAATGCTATTTTACTCATATAATTCCTTGTATGTTCTTTCTATCCAATAGTTAGTATCTCTATTCATAGAATTAGGTGGTATCGCATTAAAATGATAAACCCATCCAGCTTCTAAGAAATGTAACTCATCTGTCCACCAATGTCCAGTATCTAAATATAATAAATTTTTCCTACATAAGTCAACTAAATTATAACAATCTGGTAATATTTTTACATCTATATTGTTCTCAACTAATAAAAAATTGATGATGGTTTGGTCTGTTGCTGTTTTTAATTTAGCTATCGTGTCTATAATTTTATCACTATTACCTTTGTAATATTCTATTACTTTTTTATAAAAGTCTTTGTGAGTTTTGTTAAGTATCTGAAATCCACCATTGATATAATTCCACGGCTTTATCCTCTTACCATCAAATAACTCATCACCAAATCCACGAATACTTCTCAGTACCCATTCATAATCACCTTCATTCATCACACCACAATACTTGTTATCTGTTAATTCAAAAAAGTTTGGACAATCTGGATGAACTATTGTATCAGCATCTACCATTAAAATCTGATTGTAATCAATATCATTAGCTTCTAATATATCAAATACATAATATCTCTGCCAAGTTATTTTCATATAATCTACTGGATATAATAAATCTTCCCAAACAATTAATTCACAATTATTTTTTTCACACCAATGTTTCCAACTTTTAATGGAGTAATGATATGAATTATTTCTACCATTTCCTAAATCTATATTAGGTATAAATACTATATTTTTCATACAAATTGTTTTCCTAATTGTTCATCTGATAATTTATTGAATGGGTAACCTCTGTGATTTCCCACCTCAAAAAATCTCTTAATAGCATTCCAATCATCTATGTCTCTTTGTGTTTTATCTCTATGTTTTCTTGAAAAATAAAATCTTGGCTCTAAAAAATTATATCCATCAACTTGAAAAGAATAGTTTTCAATCAAATCATCATCACCTTGTGCATCAAATATTCTAAACTTTCCTCTATTTTTTGCAAATATTTCTACCCCACCAATATTGATAGCATTTTCATTTGAATCAAAAAGTTGATTTCTAACCTTTGATGATATTATTATATCTACATCATCATTTTGTCTAATACCCATTAGTGTTAAAATACCTGATTGACAAATAGTAAATTCCTCTTTTGGTATTTGAACATTGGACAATCCATTAACATTTTTAATTAAAGGTTCTACTCTATGTATCCCATCCCGTTCTCTTGGATTATCATATATTTGACTTTTCTTCATATAGAATGGAATATATTTTTTACTATTAACTACTCTACCAATCATAGCACAAGCTCTATGATAACTATGTCTAATAAAACCATTATCAAATTCTACTGGATTATTTCTTAAAAATATTTCTAATTCTTCGTCACTCATCAATTCCAATGAATTGTAATAATCCTCTGTCATATTATTCCAACCCAATTCGTGATGGTCTCCAACATTTTTTCTAAACTCTGCTATCATACAATTAAAATATTGCCAATTACTTGAGTTTAATGTCTTTCTTACATTTTCAACATTTTTGTTCACTAAGAAAAATTCAACTATATCTTTAACTTTTTTTAAAGTATGATTTTGATTCACAATCTCTTTTCCACCACCTCCAGCTGATATTTCCATATTCATAAAATAGTCATAACTGATTGGTTCGTAACTGATATAACTATTTTTTATTTCTTTTGACTTAATCTGTCTCCATTTTTTCATTAATTTAAAATATTTATTATCGTCTATATCAATATCAATATACTTAAATTTAAATTTATTCTTCCATACCACATAAGGTAAACTTAATTGGTCTCTTCTACTATTATACTTATACTCAGTCCACCAATCTTCCATGTTCTTTATAACTTCTAAATCATTATGTCTTCTGAATATTATAGTGGTTCTAGCCAAACCATTGTTTTCAGGATACCCATTTTGTTTATATCTATTTACTTGTTTATGAATAATATCCATATTATCTTTATATTTTTTTCTTGGATGATTATCACCTAACCATTGTATAAACTGAGCTTCTTGATAAATACAATTTCTTGAATTTAAAGTACCTGTAGTAGATACTCCACATAACTTATGGTCTAATACAGCAAAATTATATTCTGATAAATATGTATCAACTATATCATTTATATCTTTTGTTATCTGAACATCACCATCAACACAAACACTTATATCATAATCTTTAAGATGTCTATGTGGTAGTATTTTAAATCTTCTATTATCTCTAGCACCATCTGGATAAAAAGGTGTAACTAATTTAACAGTCCACTTATCAGAGGTAATTTTATCATTGTCTGTAAAACATATAAAATCCCACCCATCCATTTCACATAAAGGTTCGTGTAGAAAAAACTCAGCGTTCCCATCTACTCCAAACATAGATGTATAAATTACTTTTTTATTTTTCACCTTTTAGTTCCTTTACAATTTTTTCAGATACATCCACACAATTACCTATCTTTCCTGAAAACACATTAAATAAATTATCAGTTACCTTTTCAACCAATGTTGGCCTAGCGTCATCATTGTCTCTGTTAGGTAATACAGTTCTGAATGTAAACATAGAACCAATGTGTTTTGACTTATCAATATCTACAAAAAATCTTTTAGCAGATTTAATAAATTTATCAATGTTAGTTATTGATGGATTTTTAATAATACCTTTATTTAATAATTTATTAAACTTAGAGTCATACTCTGGAAACTTACCAACATTTGTGGAATGAATCGCATGAACCACATTACCCATTACATGCAAACCTGTATCACCCAATGGGTCGATACACATAAAAGGACCATCCATTATAACAACACTCTTGTTTTTATATTGTTTTGGTAATTTAATAACTGGTTTCTCACATAACTCAAATTGGTAATCCTTTTGTTTGTCTATTGACAATAGTTGATTTGAATTTGCGTATGTTGAATTAACAACATAATCATAGTTTTCTAAATCTTCTATTGTTGTATTTGAATTTAAATTTATTTTAACTAAATATTTTCCAAGTCTATCTTCACATAATCTTTTTAAATGTCTTGGATTAAATAAAAACTCTTTAACTTCTACTATTAAATCTACAACATTTTTATGTATAAAGTCAAGCTTTTTTTCTATATAATGTAAATTCATTTCATTTAAGAATGTCCAATATTGTTTTGCATTAACTTTACTATCTTCCTTTGCAATACAATAATAATGTTCTACATCACCATTAACTACAGCACCACCGTATTCTTTTAAAAAACTATTTTCACTATTTATCGATGACAATGCAGTATCTTTACTTCGTGGATAATGATAACCTCTATGTAATCTGTATTGATTGATGTTAGATGCTTGTTTCATTATGTCGTCATTCTTTTCATACAAATCAACAAAGAAACCATTCTTAGATAACATCCAAGCAGTAGTGCAACCAAATATCCCACCACCAACAACAGCTACCCTTTTAAACAAAGTTTCTCTAAGATTGTCAATTGTCTTAGCAGAAAACAAAGAGTGTTGTTTATTTGTTTCAAAGTCTACTTTTTCTGATATGACTTTTCTTAACATTTGAGTCAATGCATCAGAGTCATCACCATCATGAGTTAAACCAACACCATTTATAGAATGATTTGTCTCACTACACATTCTATCATATGTAAAATTTATTTTTATACCATCAATTTTAAAACTGAATTTTAATTTCTTTTTAGTTTCAATTTTTCGTATATCATAAATTTTACTACCAAAGATGTGGTATACCAAGTAGAAGTCATGCCAAGCTAAATTATATAAATTTGACATTACAAATTTACCATAATCAGACCTTGAGTTTTTTGTCCAAATAACATCTATCTCTTTTTTGTCACCAATAGATTTTTTTATTTCTTGTATCTTATTTTTTCGATACATAAAAACATCATCGACATATAATTTACGATTTGTTTTTTCAGCTATTTCATATAATTCTAAAGAGGATTCGTAATCTAAAGTTAATGACTTTTCACAAAATACATTAACTCCAGCTAAAAGACAATCTTTAACTATTTCATAATGAGTTTGATTTGGTGTAGAAATAACCACCCAATCAACATCCTTTAATTTATCTTTATAAGGTAATTTACTATTACATATAAATTTTATATCAACTTCTAAATTTTGTAATTTAGAGTATAAAATTTTACCCCAATAACCAAAACCAATTAAACCTACTCTCACTTATCAATTATCCTTACTTTTGGTATGTGAGTTATGAACTTACCACCATTAGAAATAAATTTTTTTTCCTTTTCTATTATTTCATTTAAAAAATTCCAAGCACCTAAGAAGCAATAATCAACATTTTTTAGACTTTCATCATCATATTTTTTTATTGGTATTTTACTTTTTGGTGTATATTTATTTTGTTTATCAGGTGTTGTATCTATCACATAATCAATTAAAGTATTATTTAAATTACACATATTAGAAACTTGTATGAATTTAGCACTAGCACCATAACCAATGATTGTTTTTTTCTCAGACTTTATTTTTTTCAAAGTATCTTTTATGTCAATCATATTTTTTTTCATTATAGACATTCTATCTTTCAGTTTATCATAGGAGTCAACACCAAATTCTTTTTCTTCCGTTTCCCATTTATTTATATTATCATGATTTACATCAATTGATGAATCTTGACGACAAGCAAAAAACCTATATGTCCCACCATGCACTGGTACTAACTCTATATCAAATAATTTTAAACCATTTCTTTCCAATAAATTTCTAAACGAAATCATACTAAAGTAAGATTGGTGTTCGTGATAGAATTGGTCAAATGCATTCTCTCTTAATAATTCTAAAAATGATGGACACTCAACAACAAATATACCATCCTCATTTAAACATTTTTTAACACTTGTTAAACATTCATCTAATCCTTGTATGTGAGATATTGTATTTGCAGAAAAAACTAAATCCATTGTCCCGTGTTCCTGTCTGATTAATTCTGACAAGTCTTTTCCCCAAAAATTATCATATGTTTTATACTCCATATCATTAGTTATCTCTGCAAAATTACTACAAGGTTCTACTGCGATACTTGTATCTGGATTAAAATGTCTTATAAAGATTCCACTGTTAGAACCTATTTCTAAAACTTTATGTGGATTAAATCTTTCTTGTAATGACATTGCACAATCTTTAAAATGTTTTACCATAGTTTTAGATTGTGATGAATCATATACATAGTCATCTGGAAATAATTTTTTAGGTGATACATTATTAACCAATGACACTAACTTTGTTTCTTGATTAAATCCAATAGTTAAATCAAAAAGTTCAACATCATCTTGAGTAGAACTTAATAAAGTATTTGATAGCGGTATATTTTTAAATCCAATAAGTTCTTTTATTTTACCTGACATACTATACCCTCCCAATCTTTTAATGTTACATTTAGCGTTTTTGGAAACTTTGTTCCAACAGGTTGTCCCAAATATGTAATCAACTCAAAAATTCCATCAGAAATATATTCGTCAATTGCTTTTTTTACCTCAGGAAATAAACCGTAATCATCAAATACCATTATTGGTTTATCAAAATGTTTGATTGAATTATCTATATCACTTTTTATATGCTTATAGTCGTGAATACAATCAATAAAAACTACATCTACATTTTCAAAGTCCCATATCTCATTATAAACATCCATAACTTTGTATTCAATGTTGTTTCTGTCGTGATTTAGTTTGTCAGACTTTATATGTCTTTCTGCTAAATTGTCTAACGCTATAACTTTACCAAATAAAAAACTTAATATTCTTGTCGAGTGTCCTAAAGATGAACCAACTTCTAAAATTTTCATTTCTTTAAACCTATCATCTCTGAAATAATCGATTAAATCGGATTTCCATTTAAGAGAGGTGGTTGTTTTGGAAGTTAATTTATCAGGTAAATTCTTCATTATATCAACTTTAAATTCATCATCACTAATCATAATATCATAATTTTCAATATTCAAATATATTTCTTCTTCTATTGTGTTTTGATTCAATGGAAACACTCGTTGAACTTGATAAACTTTTGAGTGCCGTGAGACACAATCCAATACACCACAATGAGTTCCAATATTTAATTTAGCTTTACTTCTAATGTATAATTGAGTTCTTACATCCATATTTCTCATATCTAAACATCCATCAAAATTAAAAGAAAACTCCTCTTTAGGTTTATATGTATAATAAAAATAAGGTAGTTTATTATTATCTAAAAAAGTTGTTAAAATTTCTCTATTAGTATCCTCGTCATACTTACCACCTTGACTTTCGTATCTATCAGTTATCAATAAAGAACCAAACTCTTTGTCTCCAACATGCTCTTTTATTATTGAATCACCAAGTTTTTTTTCTTCATCAGAAAAATAAAGTTCAGGAGAATAATCTTTATACTCATCCTCTTTAAATTGCCAGAATTTTAACATTTGTTTTACAAGTGGAATATTTTTTTTATTTAAATCATAAACTCTGTAATGGTCATGAAATATTTCACCTACAAAATAATCTTTAAATCCATCAACATATGGATTATTTTTAAAAACATTATTAACATTTTCATATGGATTACTCCAGTTTGAAGAATCTGGTTTACCAAACAAGTTCTGTAACATTTTTACTGATGGAACATATACTTTACAATTTGGATATTTTTCCTTTAATAACCTTGGCATAACTGATATAATTCCCCAATCACCAATACCTTGACAAGTTCTCATTACCATAAATTCTTGTCTTTCTAAATAGTCATCTGGTATTCTTAATCCATCAGATTCTTTAAAACCTAACTTTTCAACCTCACCAGCTGAATACAACTTATTATCTACTATTCTGTAAAAAATCATTTATATTCCCTCATAAAATAAATTTTGTTTCTCCTGTCTATCAATTGTTTTAGGGTGATAGAATGAAAATTGTTCTTCGGCTGGAAGAAATGTATGTTCTTTGTAACCACTCAATACTTCGTGTACTTTGTTCTTCCATAGTATGTTTGGGCGATTTCTCCATATTCTACCTTGATAGTCAGGAAAGTTTACCCAACCTTTTTCGTTCACTTGCCAACCCCATTTGTTTATATGTTCTTGTGTGATACCATCAACCGTGTTAACTCGTGGCACCCAATATAAATCTATTGTTGGATTCGAAGCGAATATTGGTTTGAGATTCTTCATCAATGATTTGTGTGGAATCTCATCAGCATCTATATTAACAATATAGTCATTTTTGCACATA
>Ga0208299_1000885_pt1 | contig 24563 bp, 12 predicted proteins | sample 15_taG_FD_184089 | JGI IMG/M metagenome (GOLD analysis project Ga0208299, IMG submission 184089) | Marine viral communities from the Subarctic Pacific Ocean - 15_ETSP_OMZ_AT15312 metaG (SPAdes) (version 2) | ecosystem: Environmental > Aquatic > Marine > Oceanic | place: Pacific Ocean | collected...
TGATTTCGTTTGTTTTTATTCTCTTAATACCTACAACTCGTGGCACTTTAACTCTGACTGAATTATAATTAGAATACCTTACAGAAAGTATGCCTTTATATCCTGTTTCTGTTTCAAAAAAGTTTGCAGAGCTAAAATTATCTATACTTATGCTTGCTGTATCAATTGCAACAAATTCATTATTTACACTGCTAAGATTTACAACTTTATCTATATTGTCTTTTATGTTACTTAAAAAGTCAGTCATAGATGAAAGAGGGTTGACCTCTATATCAAAGGATAAGTTGTCAAAATCTAAGTTCTCAAGAGATACATCTTCACCAAGACCTTGTATTTCCTTTATTGAGTTTTCAATCTCAGACTTTGTAGCTAAGCCTACAGAGTCAATGTCAAAAGATACTGTACCTGAAGGATCAACTTTTATATCAATTAAGTCAGATATTTTTTTAATATCCAAATTTTCCGAATTAGAGTCGTCAGATAATGCAGAGGGGAAAGCTTTGTATTCAACAGAAGTATCAGGCAAAAAAGATATAGATGTGGTAAATTTCCCAATTCTGTTTGTATTGTTAGGAATTAAAGCTTCACTTGAAGTAGGCAAATCATATTTGTCAAAATATGGCAAAAAATTATAATCAAATAAAGAAGAACTAGATACATTTGAGTTTCCATCAGCTTGAGATGCAACTTTCTTTTCACTTAAAATCAAAGAAGATGTTTCTGGATCAAAACTAGCATTTCCTTGAGGGATATCTATAGAATACTTTCTAATAAGAGTGGAATCATAATAAATACTGTAGTTTTTATCATAAGCCCTTATATTTACGTTTTGAAACCCATTAACTATAGGCTTAATATTTTTGTATATGAAAACACCCAGACCATTTATTATATCTCTGTATATAGGTATTCCACCTCCAAACTTGCCTACACCAACTCCAGATGTTCCAATGGAAATTTTATAATTTCTTCTCCAAAGAGTTCTGTTTGAAGTAGCATCAAATACAACCATAAAAAACTTAGTTCTTCTTGATAAGTAAAGGCTTTGCCCTTTGTTTGTTGTGTTTTCTTGAGAAGAACCTAGTGTAGATTTAAATCCACCCAATAGATCATTATCTTCTTCTTGTAGTTGCTTTCGTATAGATTGAAGGGTTTTATTCAAAAAGGTGTTACTTTTTAAAGTAGGGTTGTTACCAAGAATATCTTTTTCTGATCTAACAATAGATATTTGTCTTATAAATGGAGGAAATATAAAAGCATTAGACTCATCTTCTGAGTTTGGAAGAGGACCAATCGGAAGCACAGAATAACTTTTGCTGGCAGACTTTATGCTTTCTGTGGTTATATCATTTACTTCTCCACTTAAATCTAAATTGGTCATAAAAATTGCAGCAGACTTTATATTAAGAAGAGCCTCTAAATTTTTATTGATCATGAAAGGACTTGTTAGTTTTAACTCTGCCTTTCTTCTTTTTACTATGTTAAAGTTGCTGTTTTCCTGAGAAAAAGAAAAGTTTTTACAAAGAATAAATGATTTGTCTTTGAACTCAGGAAAATTGTTAGATCCATCTTCATCATTAAGAGTAATCTTTATTGTGTCAGCCTCAAAGCTTGAAACTATCTTTAAAACGTCTCCCTCTTTTTGTCCAGAAACATCTATTGGTATTGCAAAATATCCAAATAAGTCATTATCAAAAGCCCCTTGTTTTGATTTTATTTTTAAAACAGGTTGGTTGTTAACATCATTTGTAATTGGAATATTTAAAAATCTTTTACCCTTAACAGATGGTCTTATTGAATTACTTTGAAACTCTTCTATCTCTACAATTTCTTCTGGAGGGAAGGTTTCTATTGTAGTTATATGTGTCTTTAAAAGATTATCACCCTGAAAGAGCTTTAAAGAGAACCTAGTTCTGCTATCAAGGCTTAATCCTTGTGCATAATCAGCGTCACTATCAAATACGTCACCTATAAACTTTTTTATTTTTAAAGAAATAGAATTCTTTTTCTTGCTAATGAAGTTTTCAAAAACAAACCCATCTCTAGTTCCCTGTATACCTGGAAAAATATATTCTAGATTTTGAGATACAGTATCTTCTCCAGATCCGACCTCCAATATTGTCAAGATGACTTTTGTTATAGATTTTAAATTTCTACCTGAAATTTCAATGTTAAACAAATCTGCGATCTTTGCCAGGTTTGTCTCTTTGTTATTAGAGGTGGTCCTTGCTACCAAGGGCTTAGGCCGTGAAAAAGTCAGGTTATCTGAGTTGTTAGCATAAACCTTTGTATATTGTCCATACTTATCAACTATAAATAAATTAAACTTTTGCTCACTTATACCAGCAGAAGTTTCATCCTCTGTAGCAAATTGATACTTACCATCAAAAACAGACTTATCTAAAATAACGTCTATTTTGTTTGAGTCTTCACTATTATCAGCTGCTTTAAGACTTTCATTTATATAAATAGAGTTACTTAGATCGTCTAAACTTATATAATTAGGAGCATAACCTAACAACAAAGTATTGTCAGTATATGTTGATGGTTTAGCCAGTCTCCTCATATTTCTTTCTATCTTTCTTGTGCTTCCAGATGATGTCGCATCTAAAATTAAATCATATCTAGACTGCATGTCAATCATGTCAGAACCAAATAATGTTTTAGAAGATAACGCTTCTGGTATCACACCAAAAGCTTCTTGGATTTTATCGAGAGTGTTGAACTCTAATAAAAAAGACAATTCAGATTCCAAAACCAAATATTCTTTTAAATAATTATAGTAAGACCTAGATATAGTTAATGCGTCATTAGAGTCAGCAATATCTTTTAGGTTTATGAACTTTTCTGATCCATATGCTTGATTAGGGAAGGTTAAGATTTCTTTTTTGTTTTTTAAATTAGAGTAACCTCCAACGACAACTCTTCCGTATTTTTCATCTGTCACTGGAACAAAGACAAATTTATAATTTTGTATCTCATTAGTTACAACCTCTCCAAAAGCTGGGTTTGTTTTACCAACAAAGCCAAACTTATCAAAAGTTAAATTATAATTATTGTCTTCGTCATTTAATAATATTTGATCATAATCTGAAAGACTAGGAGAGGCAGGGGGAGTGTATTTTAAAGGGACAAACAAAAAGTCAGTAGGAGATACTATTATCTCCATAGACAAATACTTGGCATCAAATTTTACTGTAGTGTCCTCTGGGTCATCTCCCAACGACCAAATATTTGTAAGTCCATCAATATAGTTTCCGCTCAAATTAGGAAATCTATAATAAAAACTCTTCCCTATATATGTACAATAACCATATAAAGTTTGGAAGTCTGTAACAGAGTCTATATTTTCAAAGCTGACATTGTGAATTGGAAACAAGTAACCCAATATTGAAATTATGGTTTCTTCATCTTCAGAAGTAATATCTTGCTTTTTACTTTCTTTGTCTATAATATCAACAAGCTTTGAGTGATACTCAGATACTAATGAGCCATCCCAACTTCTTACCTGATACCCAAGAACGCTTGCAGATTCAGATGTTATCTTTTCAAGCATTTCCTTCATTGCTTCTTTTGAAATAAACTTAAATTTAAAAATACTGTGGGTATTCTCAAGCCTTTTTTCTGTATTTAAAACTTTTTCTTCAAAATCTGAAAAGCTTTCAACTATTGTATTTTCGGAGATACTTAATATACCATTTTGAACTTTTGTTGTTGACAAGTAAAAGTTAGGAAAAGATCGAATATCTGTATCTGTAACTCTATTTATAATAGCATCATTAATTTTTATTCTTACACTTTTATTATAATTATTAAAGCTGATTTTTTCGTCAGAGCTATAAGGATTAATGATTGTATCAAACGCTTTGTTTACCTCGGAAGCTTGTTTCTGAGCAACTTTATTATAGAAAGTAAAAGACTCACCTAGCAAATCTTCAACATAATCACCTACATTTAGCTTCGCTATGCAGCCACCTGACAAAGTTACAACGTTGTCTTCTGAGGCTTTAGGTGGAAATAAAACTTTGAATTGATCATTTTTATCAAGAACCTTGGGAACTGGTCCACAATCAATAGATACAGAAAAGTTCTGTTCAGGAGGTTTTATTCTACTTAATAATGATTTTAAAAATGACATTTATATTATCCTTGATTGAGAATATCGCTCTCACTATCCTTAGAGTTTTTCTCGGTAGTACTCATACTAAGATCTTTTATAGTATCAAGAGACTCTTTATATTTTATACCCGCAAACCCAACTAATTTAAGTTCTCCTTCTGAACTTTCAATACATATATCTTTTTTGTTTCTTATTAACATAGGCTGATCTGACATTCCTGCTATAACAATTCCGTGAGCACCTATTGATATTAAATAATCAGAGTTGTTTCCAGGTTCACTGATTTCTTCATTTGTAGGGTCAGACAACGTGCCCTTATCTGTCACGTTAACTCTCAAATCAAATCTACCTGAATTAAAAGTCTCCCCACTTCCTCCTCCAACATTAAATGCGACATCTCCATCTGTTTGTACCACAAGACTTCTTCCGTTTGAATCTTTTCCAAACCAAGCAATCATAGAGCCTGCAGTATCTAACAATATACTTTTTTCATCTCTGTTGTCTTTTCCTACTGACAAGTCAAAACTACCTTGTAAGTTTATAGATGCTGACTTGCCACCAGTTCTAAGAGTGTCTTGTTCAAAAGAGGGCTCTGAGTTTTTTGGATTACTTTCTTCTACCTCAAAAGCAAAATTATTAGAATAAGGACCATTTGAAATGTTGCTTTCTGACAGTCCGCAATATATTGATGATCCATCATTTCTACTTCCAGGGTCTATAGCGGGAACAGAAGGTCTTATTTTTACAGTAGACATGAAATCATTTTCAAACTTATCATCAGTATTATTACTTATAGAATTATTAAAAACTTCAAATGGCTTAAACATTGGAGAGCTTTCAGACTGTCCAGTTTTAAAATTAGAAAAGAATGTAGGTATCTGTATTTTTGCAACAAGGTTCCCAAGTAACATCTCTCCAGCCGCAGGCATGTTATGGTGCTTTGTATGAAATAATCTTTCTGAAAGAGCATCGTCACTTTTGCTGTTTGATCTGAATCTGTTTAGTCCAGAATATAAAACTCCAGTTTCCCTTTGACCCTCGTTAACAACAGACGATATACTCACAGGTTTTTTAGGTAATGTTAGTTTGTCATCACGATATGTAATTGGAACATCTTCAAATTTAGAAAAGCCTATGTCATCCTCATATATAGATCCGTTTGCACCATCCCAAAAAGTAACTTTTTTATTTTTAAAAACCAAACCTGTATCAGAAGTTTTAGGAATGTTTATCGTAAAGAACCCTTCTTTGTTTATTGATGTAACAAAGTTCTCTCTGTTATCAGAGAAGTCATCTGAATTTGAATTTGTATCAAGCTGAAAAAAGACACCCAATGCTCTTTTTTCAATTTCAGATGCATCTAAAAAAGCTCTAACGGGATCATTCTTAGGAACAAACCCTTGATCTCCTATCTTTAAACCTTCAAAGTTTGCATCCAATATCTCACCAAGTGGAGATATTACATTTCCAGAAATGCTTTCTGTTAGTTGATGTGGAGCTAGGTTTAAAATGTTATTAAAATTATTTGCTTGATTTATTCTTCCTGTATTTTTACCTGGGTTTGAAGGCTTATTCTTATTAAAAACTTGAACCTCTGTATCAAAACCTGTAAACTGACTGCTGTATTGATTTGTAATAGATCTATTTTCTGTTCTAGATGGATTCTTTAAAGCTTTATTTACCTTAACCCTTCTTGTTTTTGATTTAGGAAATATCCCAATAGAGTTACCTTTGCTTAATTGTTCCTTATCAACTCTGTTTAAATTATCGATTCTTCCAGAGGTTGAAACCAAACCACCTTCTGGAAGTCTTTTGACTTGCCCTTTTACAGAGTATCCAGAATCAGAAAACTCAACTTTATTTGTGTAATTTTCAAATGCATTAGTTCCAACTCTATTTTTAATATACTGTAAACCTTGTCCAAAAGAGTTCTCTAGCTTAACTCCTGTTTTTTCAAAAATTAACTTGTCTCCACTAGACCCTTGAACTGCCAAGACATCTTTATTAGTTTTTGGATAAGGTACATTTCCTGAAGGAGTGTGAAGAGGAGGAGTTTTTTTAAATTTACTTGGTGCAAGCTGAAAATCATTAGGCAGAGTCCCAATGCACACAGTCTGTTCGGGAAAATCAGGAACCCTTACACAAATTATATTTGATCCTATTGGCGGAGTATAAAATATACCTGCTCCACTTGCACCTGCCATTATAGGCTTATTTATTGTGTAAACGTCAAAGTCTCCAGAAGCTACATACTTCTGAACTCTTATTTTTCCAGCAGCATCGTCAAAGCCTACTACTCTGTATACCTCTACAGCTAAAGATTTAAGCGTATTTGCAACTAAGTTTCCTATACTCATACTAACCTCTTTTTATTGCCTTTGTTAAGTCAATTACACCTACTTCTACTATTCTAGCTACAGAGTTTCTTCCAAGCCCTGATATTGCAAATCCGTACAAATCTCTAAGGTCCAACCAAGTTGTTTGGTGAGGCCCTCCCGCAGGCAAAAGAGACTTAGCATCTGCATTGGCAGAACCTAAAGAAAATTCTTGATTTTTATTTTTAATTTTACCATCCGCATCTAGAATTATATCAGCAAGTTTATTGTTTAAACATACAATTAAGTCTTCAGAATTAGCTGAATCGTTATTAGTTTGACTCTCACTGCTTCTTGCTGCCACTGCAAATTCATCAGTGGAGTTTAGATCAGCAGCCTCTTCTCCTGTTGAGGATGAAGAACTGGAAGATTTCTTTGATTTTTTAAGAAAGCTTATCTGCAATAATATTTGAGACTTATCTATTGCTGGAGGTTGTATGGAGTTAGGTAAAATCAAAGGTTTTCTCTTTTTTATTGGCAACAAAGAGTCTGCAACAGAAATACCGTCTTGAATAATTCCTGAGAAATTCAAATTCTCTCCAACTGCAACTTCATCATCATTAACTGTCTCTACCATTTCAGGATTTGTAAATAGTTCCTGAACAGAAAACAAAATCTCTTCAGCCAAAGAAATTGCCGCATCACCTGATTCGGGTTCAGAGTTTACAAAAGCTCTCAATAAAAGATATTTGGACCCAGAAACAAGCCCTGTAGACAAGTCGATCATCATCGTATTAAATCTAGCCTGATTGTCTTTGAAGGTAAGAATATCATCTTTGTTGGTATTTACTCCTCCACCTGACTTTCTTGGTAGCAATATAGAAGCATGAGGCTGCAAAGGTCTATACTCATCATCACCTCTGTCACTTCTGTAATTTAATATTTTATCTTTTAGCGGGTCTGTAGAAAGTTGTTGGCCTATTATATCAAGCGGACTGGGCAGGTATTCTCCAGGTGGATGCCCGTAATTCAAAGTTAATGTTGAAGTAAAAGAACTTCCAAAGCTAAAACTATGAGAGACTGAGGCCACATAATATAATAAGTTTTTAGATCTTACGAAAACAACGTCACCAGGCTGGTAAAATTCATTACCTACAACCGTAAGGTTGGCTTGATTGATATTTGCTCTAGCCATCTGCAATTGAAAAATAGCGTATGGTTTACATTGTAATTCAGAATCAGACAAAAATGGAACAGACATTTCTGTAGAAACATAACCATATTGTCTCCATAGATCAAAGTCAGTAGCGCCTGCAAAGAAATAAAGACCATCAGAAAAAGATGCAAATTTTTGACCAAGATCCATAGGTGCATCTCCTTTTATGTTTACTCTAGTAAACTTAGGTGGAACTTCATTGTAACTTGCTGATATTATAACTTCATCTTCTATTATAAATCTTTTTCCAGACCCAAAACCTAGTATATTAGAAGTGTCATCTTCTATTAGGTGGTCATAAACTGACCCTTTATATGCGGTTTGATTTAGATAATTTAAATATTCAACTCGCCTTCCAATTCCGTCTGATGCATTTTGAAGGGTTTGTTGAAAGTTATCTAGAAAATTATTAGCGGAATCATTATAAGTCAAAACCTCATTAGTTTCAGGCTCTCTGTTTCCTCCTAATATCATCTCTACTTCTTCTAACTCCTCTTCTTTCTCTTTGTTTCTTTGAAGTATAGTTACCAACCTATCTCGTTCTGAAACAAATTGAGTAATCTTATTTAATAATCCATCATTTGACAATAACTTCTTATATAGCTCTCCTGTATTTTCATACTCTGATGGGTTTTGAGTGTTTGTTGAGTTAAATAAAAAGTCGGAATCATTAAACTCTCTGTCTTTAACGCCAAGTCTTGTTGCGGCATCTATACCTGTTTTGTCGAAAAATTCATTTCTTATAGAGTTTAAATTTGTAGATGTTGCATATTTTTGAGCAGGTACATTGGTTGGGTCAGCAACTGTTTTTAGAACTTTATTTAATAATCCCAGCTTTTCCTGAAACACAACATCAAAATCTCCAAGTAAAGTTTCCGTATCTCCAACTATAGTTTTCCCTCCTTCTCCTAAAGTAACATCTACATCCAAATCAAACTTAGCTGTCTTTCCAAATCTTTGTGAATTTGGCAGACTTGCACCTATCAAGCCTAACCTAGCTGCATCATCTTGATTTCTGCCTTTAGATCTTGTTTTTACTCCAAAAAAGTTAAGAGAAGAAACTCCTGCCGTAGTCAGCCCAGGAATTAAGTTTTTATCAGGGAAACGACCCAATAATAACGAGGAGAGAACTATGCTTATATTCAATGTTTGTATTTCTTGTTGAATTGCATTAATTCTATTTTGAAAAATAGTTGTAAGAAATTTGGGAACTACTTTTCTTCCTGTTTTGCTTTGATTTGCTAACATGTCTAACAATACAGATAGAGGTGTTTTATTCCAGCCTGGAGGTCTAAATTCTATATGTCCTTGAGAATTGCAAAAGAATTCAAAGTTTATCTGTTTGTTTGCTGCATTGCAAGAAGAAAAAGTATCCGTATATTGAGATGCAAACAGATTAAATCTAGAGTTTTTTATCTTAAGAAGAAAAGGTCTTAAGTCAGTATTGTAATCATATTCATCAGATACAACAAATAAATTTCTATCTCTATTTAATCTTACATCTTCAATTCTTCTTATTTGACCTACCTTCATCATTGCTCTGGTTACATCTTCATTTCTAACTGGATCTTCATCTAACTCCAGCCCTTTATTTCTGTCAAAAAAGTTTACATTTAATTTCAAAGCATCTTCTGAAGATAAAACACCTGAGTTTTTAGCTTCAGTTACTTGTTCAGAGATAGCTCTTTCAATATTTATTATTTCTTGCTCTAAGGTTCCTTTTAACACATTATTAGATGCATTTAGAACTGGATTGTTACTTCTAGAGTCAATCTTTCTTATCTGCTCCAAAATAGTAAATTTTCTTCTTTGTAGTGCTTGAACGTTATTATTCAAACTTCTTTTTAAAAGCTGATCTTGTATTTGTTTCTGAACTGTCCTGCTATTTAGAGTTATAGTTCTATAAGGCTTAAAGTTACCATAATAAAAGTTTTGTTTCTTCAGAGACTGTATTACAGTAGTCAAAGGGTCATAAGGATTTAATGCAGAGTTTGTTCCTGAAAGGTTATGTGCTTCAAACGCTCTTTGCAAAAAAGTATCAGTATTATATGGCTGACCAGTTATAAGAATACTTAAAATATTTGCAACGTCTAAATTTGTAAGTATATCTCCAACTGCTGAGATGCCATATTTTCTTGCAAAAACTTTTGTTTGCCTTTGGGCGTTTCCTGTTGGATCAGCAGTTTGTATGTCTGCAACCACAGAAAGTATGCCGTTTTTCCATCTGTAAATAAAACCATCTGGATGTTGTAAAACTTTTTGTCCTTTTAATGAGCCAAAGTCATTAAATTCTCCTTGAAAAATATTTGATTCAGATGCTCCCTGCCCTCTAAACAAGCCAGAGTTATAAGAAAGTAATCCATTTTTTAATAAAATTTTATTTTCTTCTAACAACTCATACCCCTCAGGATATATTATATTTCCAAGTTCGTCCGACTTAAAAACAAAGGGGGTCAGAGGATCCTCAAGAGGCCCCAAATAATCTTGCAATGCTGGCACCTGAGCGTATCTAGACCAAGAAAGCCATCCCATGTTGTCAGAGCAAGAAACTTTCAAAGTATAAGCTCCTTGATTATAGTCGGTGTTTACATTTTTTACATAGCCACCAAAGACGTGTATCATGTTAAAAGAAGAGTCCTGAAGTGATCTTATGTTTTTAAAATCTTTTAAAGAAATTTTTCCTGAGGTATAAAGTTTTCTTTCTGCTTCCAAAACTATTTCTGAGATCTCATTCTCTCCTTCAATTATAGCAGAAGTTGCAGACTCATCACTATATTCATTGGTATTTTTAGATGAGCTAACAAAAATGTTTATTCCGTCTGCAGGATTTACCATAGGCTTTCCTAGATAGAAAGTTCTAAGTCTTTCTCTAACAAAGTCTATATCAAAGCTTTTATCAAGCCCTCCAAGCCCTACTGCTTGTGCGGCAATAGATGCCAACTCAGAAGAATTTATGGGTGCGTATTGTCCGAATTCATTTTTAAGTTTAGAAGATCCGTCAATCAATCCTTTAAATAAATTAAATGTTCCATAAAAAGCTTCTTCTATTGCAAACTCTATATCGTCTTCTAAAATAGTTCCGATATTATATGGGTCATATACGCTGAATGACCCTGACTTTGGATTAGAGTCTAGACCTATAGAAGAGTTAAATCCAGTAAACATACCCAACTCAATGACTCCTGTGCCAGGACCTGTGGCGTAATTGCTTATGTCATTTGGGTCTACAATCCAAGTGGTTAGTTTGTTTTCAATTGAAAAAGCATTTCTTTTTAAAAGCTCTACTAAATCAGTTCTAACACCATCTACATTTTGAGCATTCTTTGCTTCACCTATTAAACTTAAAAATCTTTTAAAATTTAAATCATATTCGTTAACTCTAGTCTCTACGTTAATGCCTCTACTACCTTGAGGTAATATAACATCTTTTGTTGAATTTACCACTCTTGTTCTGTTTGGTTGCTCATATAAAGCAAGTCTATCGAAAGATAGCTTGTTAAGCTCTGTTAAAGCAGAGTACAATAAATCTAAAGAGTCCACTTGATATTGTTCATAAAAGTTTTCAAATTTAGATAATGACTCATAAGCTCTTAACTGTTGTACTTTATATGCAAATAAAGCTTTTGTTGCTCTTAATAAAAACTTTTCACTTTTATCCATCCATCTTAAATCATTAGAAACTGATAAAGTAGAAAACGCTTTTTTCTTTACCAAAATAACTGCATTGGGAGTTAGATTTACATCTCTTCTTAACTTAGGAACATCCGAATCAAACATCCCCTTGTCCAAGGTGACTGCAGCTCCAGACTCCAAAAGACTCTCTGTGTTTGGTCCAGTCCCAATGAAGAACGGCTTGTTAGTCTCCAACTTGCCTAAAACCTTTCTGCTTATTGCTGAAGATCTTTCTAAAAATCCTTTGTAATTTGCCATTACCTACCTCTTCTGTTTGCTGGCTTTAATGGCAATGTCCCCTGTTCGTTATCAGAATTACTTTCTGTAAAATTACTCTTAACATAACTACCAAGATTGCCTGGGGAGACTATATCGAAAACCCCTTTTTCAGGGACTAAAGTCTCAAATCCACTATCCTGTTCTGCGTATGAAACGCTTAACTCATCAGATCTAGGCCCTTCAATAGGAGTAGATGCCATTTTGGACTCTCCTGTTGATTTGTTTACAGGAGATCTATGCCAAGGCATAAAATTCTTTCTTATTCCTGATCTGTTTAAAACTTCAAAAGTCATACTATAATTAAATAAACCTGGGGTATTAGCTCCCTCATTTACGGTCAAATTTGTAAAGTACCCTCTGAAAACCTCTCCTTGAAAATATATTTCAACAGATGTCGCCAAAGATGCTAAAGAAGCCGTTGTTTTGAAATTAGAATATTCTTTTCTTGCTGGTAAAGTGAAGTCTCCATTTATAACATCTGTTAGAGTTTCTAAACCATTTGTTAATGTAGAAAACACACCACCTGTAAAAAAATCTGCAACTCCTGTCAGTAGTCCACCAGCAATACCTTTGTAATCTTTGTTTACATCGCTAGAGTCTGTCAAGAACGCATTATTAGATTGATCTTTAACAGATTCAAATCTTTGTTGTAATATTTTTTTAAATTGTATTTGTTCGTGCCTATATATTGATCTTATTATATTTACACCTTCAATACCAGAAGAGCCAGTCTCTCCTTGAATTGAAATAGAAGGTAGTTCTTCTCCCCAGTACTGAACAACATATCCGCCTTTTGTTAGCTGCTTTTGAATAAGCTTCTTTTCTGATATATTAAAAGAAGAAGGATTTATATACATTCTTACATAAGCTTTATTTTCGGAGTTTGATATTTCAACATCATCATAAGACCCTAAAGATTGAGCACCCCCAGAGTTTAATGGTAATCCAAAAATAATTGTTTCTCTTTTTATTGGCATTATGACTTTCCTTGACCGTACGTTTGACTTACACTTGTTACTGCTTCGTTCGTCTCAAGCCATTGGTCTGCCTTACCTGTAAACCTAACTTCTACTACATAAGGCTGAGGATCTCTTGTGTCAGTCATTTGCCCAGTCTTACTTCTTTCGTTCTCAGATGTAGAGTCGCCACCTGTAGGGGTCATGCCAACCATAGTTTTAGACAGTCCTGCACTCATATCTTTTATTCCTTTTGCCGCATCGCCTATACTTGCTGCCACAGTATCTTTTCCTGCGTCAGTTATTACTTTTAAATTCTTAGATGCTACATCTAATTTACTTCTCACCGTGACACCTTGAGCCGAAGCCAAAGCTCTAGTGTATCTTGCCTGCTCAATTGCAACTTGATTACCAAGACTAGCCTGAGCAAGCAACAAGGCTGTATTTCTAGCTGTCTTTTCTGCTTCTGCAAGAGTTTCATTTTGCAGGTCTTTTTCTTGAGAGATTAAATCTCCAAGTTGGCTTGAGACCTCTTCTTGAGTGACAGTTCCCGCTTGCAAACCTTGTAAAAGTTCTAAGACCCTAGCTTGATCTTTTCCGCCTGATATTCCAAATTGTCCGAGTAATTCTTGCTGAACCTTGAATGTTGATTGCAATTCAGGACTATCAGCTGCTTCTTGCAAAGTGACTATGCTGCCACCTGTAAACTGCTCAAGAGTTGTCTTCAAGGAGTCTGCCATATCCATAGCCAAGTTAGCTTGAGCTGCGGGGTCATCAGTAGAGTCTAGCATTTGAGCCTGCATCCCTATTTGGGCTCCAAATATTCCACCTCCACCGCCAAAATCTGTGCCACCCATTGATTGCAGTAAGAAAGCTTTTTCTGCGCTTTCAGTTAAATTAAGTAAAGATGTTACAAAAGTTTGCGTTAACCCAGTAGCTTGCTTTATTCCTAGTCCAACCCTCTCTAAAGATGACACAAAAGATGAAAATATAGGTTGAGCAAAGGACATGCCTACTCCCAATTTCTCAAAGCTTCTGACTGCTCCTTCTAGAGATCTTTTTATATCTTCAAACTGCAAGCCTGTTTCTTTTGAAGCTTTTCTTATCATTCCATATTGAGATATCGCAGAATCAAATGACATGCCCAAATTCATCATAGAGTCACCAATAGTCTTGGTGGTTGCATTCATTGTCTCTCCAGATGCTCTGGCAGCCATAACAACCGCTTCCATTCTAAACATAGAACCTGCGGTAGTGTCAATTCTTTTTGTCAATTCATCAAAGGCAACGCCTTGATTTGCCAAAAGTGCAGTAGTTTCTCTTAATTCTTCAGGAAGTATAAAGAAGTCAGGTCTTGTAAAGGACATAACCTTGGCAAACTCTTCTGTAAACTTTCTAGTACTCTCAAAGGACATCCCCATTCCAGTACCCAAGTGTCCAAATTGATTTTCCAAGTCTCTTATAGCTCCTGAAAACTGATCAGCCTGAATAGTTGACTTTTGAAATGACTGTACAATGTCACTGGCTTTAGTTAGAGTCGCTCCAATGCCTTTCCCAAGTCCAGCAATAGCAGAACCCAACCCTGACCCTGATTTGTCAAACGCAGCCATAACGCCACTTAAAGTTTCAAAGTCTTCAGCCATAGTACTTGAAGCCTTTTGTAGAGCCACAATGGGTTCTGTAACTCCCAAGGCTCCTTCTGCCATATATGCAAAAGACCTATTAAACACACTAGACGCTGCACCTATGCTTGTGCTAATAGCCTTTACGGTATTGCCACTTGCATTAAGTGCAGCCTCAAAAGCATTAACTTGTTTCTTAGCTTCTTGTATGTTTTTTGAAAGGTTGTTAATTGACTCTGACGTTGTTGCCATTTTTAATCTCGAATAATATTATGAATAGGGCTTTGTATGTCTAGTGGATTACTACTTTTCATTTTTTTATTAGTATCTTTACCTAGTGATTTGGTTATTTCTTTTATATCATCTAGATTACCAAATATATTTCCACCTTGCTTAACAACCTCTTCTAGATCAAGATCTGAAGATACAACATCTGCATTTCTAGCTTGTCTTGCTTTTTTAACGCCTTCTGAATTAATAAAAGATGCTAGATACTCCAATAAATCTAAACTTACCTCAAACTCATCTTCTTCATCTTGAAATATATTTTTTGCATACCACAGAATCTGCATGTCGTTTGTGTTTTCAAAAAATGAGTCATCAACAGGTATTTTAAATGTTTTACAAATCTTCCAACGGAGCCTGCTTAAAGGCTCCGTTATGAGTTTTTTAGTTCACTATCAGCGTTTAATGACTCTCTTGTTTCAGACAACAAACTCTCATACCCTTCAAATATTTTTGAAACAACATTATTTTGCAATGTCAAAATAACCTCTGCTTTTTCTTTAAATAACTCTTCTTTATTTAAATCTGTACCTTCTCCCAGTTTGTCTTGTATTATCTCGTCAAAAGGAGTTTCGTTAATCTTATCTACAGCGAGAGCCAACGTAGCAGCTCTTACGAACGTCATTCTCTCTTCTTCTGGTGATTTAAGCAGTATATCCACTATCTTTCTGTTTTCTTTTTCAGAAAGAGTCTTAACTGTAAAAGTTAAGTCCTGAACCTTAATATCTTTTGTATTTTTTCCGCAAAAGATAATTTTATTTAAGATGCTAGAGTTGGATTGTGCCTTGAAAATGTTTCCGCCACTTTCTTTTAAATCTTTTGTTTTCATAAAAATCTCCATTATTTATAATATATTATACTCATAATAAAAAAAAATGGCGTAATAAATACGCCATAGTTTATTTGGAGTTGAAAACTCTCTGTTAGTATGCGGCTTGAATGATTCCAGGGAAGTCCATAGCTCCTCTTCTATTTCCAACATCAGCTGCCTGCTCAACAGGATCAGTTTGTCTTGTGGAAATTGTTCTACCGCCTCCAACGCCTTGTGATTCGGCAACTGGCTGGCCATTTCTCATACTTGAAACGAATTCACAGTCTAGTGTGGCGTTTTCTGTAATAACATAGTTATCTGAATTATAAGATTTTGCAATAGATTTAAACCAACAGTTATGAAAAGTAGTTACAACTTGTTCTGCATCCTGATCACTTCCAAATCTATCTATAGCAACTATATTAAATGGAATTCTTTGTGCTTGGATGTGAACCCAACTTCTAGACATTGCTTCTGGTAAAGATAGTCCATCAAATACAATTCTATTACAAGTAATTGAAAAAGTTGCTGCACCGTTAGGTACTATTTCAATTATTCCATCTGTACCAACTTCTTGAATTGCTTTTAGTGGTCTGTTTTGATTTATAGAAAACTGTTGGACTGCTCCAACAGGCTCGTTATCTACCAAAATTAATATCTGAGTACTTAAACCTGTTCTTGTTTTACTATCTAAATTAGAATTTGTATTTACTGGCATTTTTTCTCCTTAAAAATTTTTAGCTTATTCCCAACTCTATATCAATGAAGACATAGTTTATTGGGAAGGTTGGTACAAATCTAAAGAATACATTGATTTGTCTTGGGTCAACCTTGTCTCTTGATACTGAAACATCTCTAAAGCTTTCGATTAAACCTTGATTAATTAAACTGTTAAGCAATGTTATAATTCTAGCTTGAATAACTACATTTGTTGAAGAGTCTTGAACTGATCCTATATAGCCTTGCAAACTACTTCTCATAAGAGACTTAACCTGATCTCTAATAAACATTACTGATATTTCTTCGTCTTCAATAAATCCTGAATTTGAAGTGGTTCTACCTGCAAGAACTCTTCCTCCTCCAGCAACAGGAACGACAACTGTAGCTCCAACGTTTCCTAGTTGATTTAAAGTGACTTGACTATAAACTCTATCTCTAAGAATATTAAATCCAGAAAGAGTTTTATTTGTTAGCGGTACTGCTACATTTTGTGTTCCAGCCAATCTACCACCAGCCGCTGCTGCCATATAGAATCCGTCAATCAAAGTGTTAGTACCACTTATATTTCTTACGATTTGGTCAGGGAACATATATATGCTTCTATTTGAAGTATAATTGTCTGAGAGTTTAAAGTTTTGTAAATCTTCAATGTTTCCATCTAATACTTCTTCAGGATCATCACCTTGAATTCCTTCTAAGACACCTATGTCTTCAACTGCAACCAGCTCTGTACCTAATAACGCCTTATCGTTAACTCCTGATATTGCACCAATTACAGTAAGTCTTTCCTTTCTGTTAGCTATTGTAGACATTGTTTCACAATGAGCGACTGAAGCTTGAAAAATATTTGACTTTGTTTGACTAGGAAGAGGAACAATTATTTGAGTATCAAAAGCTTCTAGTGTTTCAAAAGCAGTGAACCAATTTGTATCAAAGAAATCTGCATCGTTTTGATCGATATATTCTATTTTCAATCCGTCACCATTTTTCAACGTATTAGTTGTGAAAATGCTTTTGTTAAATAAAATTGCAGCCAGTGTATTTTCAGTAGAACTTGTGTCTAATACTGTAAATATAATATTAGTTGCAACATTATCTGTATTAAACGTACTTGAAAGCTCTACCGTAGTATCACTAGTTATGCTTTCTATGGTTACAGTATTAAATGTTACATCAAAACCTGCACCTAAATATCCACTTATAGCCGTAGAATCATCTAATATATTTCCGTCTTTATCAGTTAATGATTTAATTAAAATCATTTTGTTATCATGTTCTGAGTCGAAATTAAAAGTTTCACTTGTAAAAGATGCAGTAGTACCATCTAAAGTTATTCTTCCGTCAATTCCGCCACCAAATTCTTCGTTGTCATTTTCACATATCGTGTAAGAAAATGCAAAATCACTTCCGCTGTTAACAAAAATTGTTTTTCCTGCACTATCAGACTGTGCTGCAGAATAGAATGTAGATTTATTAGGGAAAATCTGCTCTTGCTTTCCGTCTCTAATTCTAAAAATATTTACCTGAGTATCTCCATCTGGCCTTCCTTTTCTATATCCACCTTGTTTTACAACAGGAATAGTAAAGATAGCATCATTGACCTCTATATTCGAAGAGTCAAACTGAAGTCCTCCTGCGCCATTACTTCTTTCGTCAACCAAAGTCAAAGAAGTTCTTCTTGCTACAGGTGGCTTACATTGGGTCGCCAAGATTCCAGGTGCTCCGTTCTCATAGGCCATTTGTGCACCCAGAGAAAGAGTGTTACTCAAAGAGGCAGAACCGTGTTTTATAAACAACTCACTAGCATCAGTAAAGAATTCAGGATCATTAATGTTACTTGTAGAAATATACTTGGCTTCTAATAAGTCATCTTTAACCAAAGTTTTTGAATCTATTTTTATTGTAAATTTGTCACCTACAGAAAAAGCATTTGTTGCATCAAATCCGTCTATTCCTATTGATAGAACTCCATTTGTCTCTACCAAAGAGAAATCTACAGTTTCATCTGCAGTCAAAGATGGGAAAGCTGTGTCTTCATCGCCATACTTGTGAACTCTAATTACAGAAGAAGAAGCATCTACTGCATCATTTGGCTCTGTTATTGCAGAGACAGTATATCTTCCTTCGGCAACTCCGTCTATTAAAAGTATTTTTCCAACATCTTTTGATGTAAAAAAGTCTGACGTAGCTGAGTTTACAAAAGCATTTGTTGCAATTAATTTATAATTATTATCAATATACTCTGGTGTTGCGTGTGTAAATGCAATTCCAATTGAAGAAGTTGATAAGTCCAAAGTAGTATCAACGGTTCTTAAGTCAAAAGAAGAAGATGATTTAACTGGAGTGTTTAATTCAAATACAGCATAACCTTTGTTGTTATGATCTATAGTACCTAGAACTCCACCGTCTTGGAATAAGTCGTCAGAAACTGCTCTTTGAAAAAAGTCAATCTTGTGTGATTCTTCCGCTGGATTTGCTCCACCTGCTGTCGATACCAAGAAATCATTGGCCATAATTCTGCTTACAAAATTATCAGTAGTATCATCACCTGCACCTGTTGCATCCAATGGAATTGCAACATATTTTACTTCAGTTGCACTAGAGCTGGTACCTAAAAGATAAACTCCCATATCAGAAGTTCTTCCTGTGACTCCATCCATCAACTCATAACCATTTGTATCTGTAGTTAATAAATTTGTATTTCCATAAACAACTCCGTTTGACCCACTCTTATAAGTGTCAGAAAAAACTAACGCATTTCCATTTTGATCTCTGAGCTGTCCAGAAACAGAACCCACACAAGAAAAAGTTGCTTGACCTTTTTGATTTATTCCCGTAGCATCTTTAGATACAGAAGTACAACGCAAAGTCCAAGTTTCAGAAGGTGTATTTAAGTCTAATATTTCTAACTCGTTCAAGGTGCCTACCAGACCAGTCTCTATTTCACCATCTCCAACATTAGAAGGGTTAGCTGCGTAGTCTTTACCGCCTTGGTCTTGAAAGGTTGCACTTTGCAAGCCTAATACTCCTGTAGTCAGATCAACTTGCGAGTCAAATCCTGCCTTTATAGTATCAGAGCCGTTAAAAGAGCCTTCGTAGACTGAAAGTTCAGATCCATTTAAAAAGATCCTAACTCTTCCTGATTCAAGTGGTGCACCAGCTATTTGGAAGAATCTTCCATTTGGGTCTGCTCCACTTGGAGTTGCGATACCGTCTTGACCTCCGCCATTAGCTCCGTCAACTAAAGTTTGACTTGTCTCTCCAAGTCCCATTATTGTGAGAACTCTAGCTCCTCCAGGGATAGAAATGCCTCTAGATACTACTCTATCTCTAGCAAATGTTCCTGGTTGAACGAATCCTGAAATTCCTGGTATATTAGCCATTTAATTCCTCCGAATTTTTTAATTATATTATATTAACTATTTGAATTAGTATTTATTAGTAGTTAAATTTCCGTTATTTCTATAAGATCTTTAAATTCTAATTCTACTTGATCTGAAGCTCTTTTTTGAGGTGAGCTGGAGGTTTTTGTTGATTCAATATTAAACACTATTTTTTCAACTAAATTTTCCAAAGGTATTTCAACTCTCCATTCAGATCTACAACTTAATGTGATATTTTGACTATAAATAAAATCATTTACAAACTGTTCAGAGCTTTCGGCTCCAACACTTAAAGTTTTTATTAGTAAACCTTGAGCTCTAAGTCCGTTAAATAACGTATATTGTAAAGATAAAGCGGCAATATCAACCAGCTCAATCAATTCAGTGTGAGAGTCTGAGAATAAGGAGATTTCCATGTTCAAGTCCCAGGCACCAGCATATATTCTGTGAGTTGGAGTATAAATTTCTCTTCTTCCTCCAAACGCATCTTCTACTATATCCAGCCTTCTTTTAATTGTTCCATTTTGATTAAAAGAAATTGGTTTATAAGTTCCGCCATTTGATTTGACTATAGCTGCTGGAAAGAACTTTACATCATATCTATACGCATCTGATATTAAAATCTTTGTACTAAAGTCAGTTTCAAAGTCTCCGCCTGTTGCATCTGGCGTAAGTGGAAATCCATACTCATCTTCTCTATATGTAAACACAGAGTCTGTTGAAAAAACGTGCCTAAGTCCATCTATAATTAATTCTTTGGGGTGTTTTATCAGTGTTTGTTGTATAACGTGATTATCTTCGTAAAAGTTTGAGCTTACTACGTGATCTGAGTTAAAACCTGCGCCTCCAAATTCTTGATGGGTTATTGGCATTTTTATTCCTAATCTATTTTTTTATTAAAACTTTCAATCTCTTTTTTCAAATTTTCTTCAAAGTTATGTTTGTTTATATAAATAGTCTTTTTAAATAATAGTTCTACCTTAATCCCGTCTTGTATTTCTTGGTTTGAACTAGAAACAACTTCAATACAATTGGAATCATTTATTATAGACAGCTCATTATTTAATAATCTTTTTAAATAAATTACAACATTCTTAAAAGAAGAAACAAACGCACTGTCTCTTTTGTGTTTTTCTAACAAAACTTTAACTGCAAGCACTACTTAACCTCATATTGTTTTATATCATTTTGAAAAGAAATATCTCTAGATACCTCTTTGAATTTCTTATGAGAATATTTAACAGTATAAGACCCTCCAGGAAGTCTAGCCTCCCAGTAACCATCTTTATCTGTACTTATATTTCTTATAATTTTATTATTTTTGAACAGGTCAACCTTAACACCAACAACTGGTTGCTTAGACCCATTAACAATATAACCATAAACTTTAACTCTGCCTAAAATTAATTGAGAAGATTGCTCAGGAAGAGCTGCACCTTTTTGTGTAATATTTTTACTCTCAGATTTTTGTGTGACCTGCTCTTTTCTTTCTTCTTGAAACTTTGCGACTCTGTTGTTTAAAATATAAACTTTATTATTTAGTTCTTTTATGTTTTGACTCATTAGCTCTATTAGTTTTTTTTGTTCATCTAGCTTATCATGTAACATGTAAATTGCATCTATTGCAGAAAATTCTCTTGACATACCTAACCTCTTTATGTAATCCTATATGTATTGCCTGTTACTGATATTTGCATTGTCGTTGGCAATATTATAGACGAACCATCAATATTATTTGTGGTTGAAAATATATTATATGAACCTGCCGTGATTCCCTCAAAAGGAGACGCTCCAGATATAACGTTGTTACTAACAACTATTGAGCCATCCCAAGTCCCTGTATTTCTAATTAATTGAAATATTAATCCAAATTCATTACCTACGTTTTCAAACTTGTTATTTGTAACTATCAAGCCATTTCCAGTAGTTCCATCTGCATTACTTTCAAAGCTAGAATCTACATTTTGTATTAATATGGGGATTACATAATTTGAAGTTGAATTACGAATGCTGCTTGATTTAAAAATGCAACCTGTTATTTCTACGCTTGACCTATCATTTATAGTTCCCTCTATAGAGATAAAACATCCTATCCCAGATAAGGTGCTATCTGCATCAAATTGCAAACCAGATATCTTTAAACTTCCCGTAGCTCCATTTATATATCTAAATACAGAATATTTATCTGTTTCTATTCCGAAGTTTGTTGCAGGTGCGGATTGACCTGAAACTTCAAGTTTTAATGTTGACAAACAATCACTGGTTATTTCAAGGCTCACTAAGGGGTTTACATCGACAGGTGTTGTTATAAAATAAGAATTAGAGTTAATGCTAACTTTCATTTGCTTGTCAAATAAAACCCCCATCAGTTGTGCGTGATGAACTGCCTTTTGAAGATCTGTGTAGTGAGAGTTGTTAAGATCTCTGCCTACCGTTATTCTGTCCAATATCTTTTTATCATGTTGATTTATAAAAAATCTCAAATCTATTGAGCTTGAAGGTCCTAGCAATGCAAGTATACAAGAAGTCTCCAATAATTCATATGCTAGTATTGTGGTGTCATTAATTACTAATTGACCTTCGGGGTTAAATACCAGAACATATGTTCCAAAAAAAGATGGTCCGACTATTATTTCAAAATCTTCAACTCCCAAGAATTCTCTTCTTATTCCACTAGAGTAGTAAACACCTGGAGAAACATCTATTTTGAATGTTTTTGTTACTGCGTCAAATGAGACATTAGATGCTTCGCACCCTCTTATTATACCTGACATCCTCAGCTCATTTCTCGGTCCCTGTATTATTTTCTCAAAAAACTGCTCTGACATATTGTGTGACTTTATAGTTCCCGCAAGTCTTTTATCTATTATTTTAGGAACACCTTCGGATGAGTCATCACCCAAGATAAAACCTAAGCTGTAAGAATATGTTGCTCTTGATATTAAATATACCTCTTCAGGTGATTCGTCAAATCCGAATATGTTCATTGTAACGTTTGTACCCAGAGGAGCAGCAATAGAGTAGCCCCTAACAAAGAATGTTAAAAAGGAAAACCCATCTGGAGTAGGCATATTTATAAAGCCATTTTGTTTTATTTTCTTTGTACTTGTATTTCCAATTATATCAGTAAGAGTTATATTATAATTTGCATCAACAGATATAGAAACGCTCTGCCCTGAGGAAAGGTACTCTTTGGATATATCTGTCAGTATGAAGTCAAAACTTGAATTCGCATTGGTAATGCTGTACTCTGCTCTTTTATTTAAAAATATTTCATTTTCTACGAAAATAGTATCTGACAAAATAACTGAATTTAATCCTGACACCTTCTCTAAAGATAAGTCCTCAAGAGATACGCTGCTTTTTATTATATAATATTTGTCATCTGATTGTGCGGCACCAGTAAAGGTGAATCCAGAGTAATCAAGCTCTATTGTAGAGGAAGTAACTGAAAGAATATTAAACAAACCTTTGTCTGTAGAGTTAGCTAAATCCATATAGATAAAGTCTCCTCTTCTGATTCCCATTTCAAGCAAGTCGCCCATATTTGATGTTAGTTTCTTGCTTGCAATGTTGTGTTTGAACGAGCCCGAATCATATTTGTTTACCAAAATAGGTGTCTCTTTTAAGATGCCGTTTAAGAATAAACTATTTTTTCCTGTGCCATAATGCAAAACATTTAATTGAGATGTCAACCCTAAAGCTGCAGTAGCATCATCAGCAGTTGTGGCAACTAATTTTATAGTCCTATCAGTATCATCTCCAGAGAAGTTAGGTATTATGTGAGATATTACAAGCTCATCCCCAAAGGCGGCAGGCATCACAAATGCTGCCAGAGGTATTTTGTTGTCTACTGCAAAAGTATTTATTTTAAATGCTACAGACTCTATTGTTTGGGTTGTTGCTGATGCATTATAAACATCTATTAAGTATGACACACCATCTACTTCAATTGTGATATTTTTTGTAGTAGCATCAACTTTAAATGCGTTTATAAAGCTAGATATTATTGTTGCTGAGTTAGGGTTGCAAACTGTTATATATGGAGAGTTAGATCTGCCATAACTAGGTCTCACAGTTGTTACTAATCCTGCTCTATTTAAAACGTTATAATTATTCTTTAATATCTTTCCTGTAAATCCTCCATCATCATCTTTGCTAGGCTTTCCAAAGATTAAAACTCCTGAAACATCGCCTAAAGTGTCATACTTTACCTTTTGTATTTTAAATCTCTCATTGATGTTCTCTGAAGAATTATTTATTTCCATGTAGTCGTAAAGCTCAATACTCTCTGCTGTAGATTGCGGAGACACAAAAGATATCTCAGTAAGCTGAGAGTCTGTTATTTGAAAGGAAATAGAAGTTGCGGGTATTTTTTCAAAAAACTGAGAACCTGTTATAGGATTTGAGTCTGCTGAAAATCTTATTCTTCCGCTTGAATTTAAAGACTGAAACTGATTCTGTATTGATTCTCCAAAATCTCCAGACACCTCTTCTATAGCGCCTTGAACATCTGTGGCTGACAAAACTAGATTTTTGGAGTCAAAAAATATTTGATCTGCTTTGTGTGAATTGTTTGTTTCGGTTATATTTGTAGATGTTAAATTTATATGTTGGTTATAAAGCTTTTCTAAAGTGTTTTGCAAAGTATCTGCAGTTAAAGCGTTAGTTGATATGTTTTTAGGTTGAGATGTCGCAGCCTCTACATCTATTTGTAAAGCATTATGTTGACTTAAAGACTGCTTATTTAAGTGTATTGTTAGCTGTAAAGAAAAATCATTAAGAGTATCTATAAAGCTTTCTATTTTTGATTGCAAATGTAGACTTTGAGCATAAAGAGTAGATGTATTATAATCTAAGTCTAATTTTGACTCTTTTATACTTGCATTATCAGAAACTTCTACATTAGTAATTGGTCCTGATATTAAATTTAAAGCTGCGATTGCTTCTTTTTTTATATTTCCTAACTCATCTAAGGACTGATTTAATCTTTCAGCAACAGTAATTGAGTCTATTCCATTTGGATCTATTCCGAGAGTTTTTTCAACTTGTAGTATAGCAGATCTCAAAGAATTAAATAATTCAGATGTAATTTGAGTTACATTGTCTCTAACAATTGGCAATTCAATTGAAGTATCTATTTGTTTGGGATATTTTGATTTTGACATTATGTTACCTCATAAG
>Ga0208299_1000887_pt1 | contig 24553 bp, 7 predicted proteins | sample 15_taG_FD_184089 | JGI IMG/M metagenome (GOLD analysis project Ga0208299, IMG submission 184089) | Marine viral communities from the Subarctic Pacific Ocean - 15_ETSP_OMZ_AT15312 metaG (SPAdes) (version 2) | ecosystem: Environmental > Aquatic > Marine > Oceanic | place: Pacific Ocean | collected...
TTCCCATGGTTTATAGAAATTCTCTTCAAACCACTTTTTGTTTTCTATACCTTCTTTACCTTTACCATATATAGGTTCTATAAGTAACTCTAAATCACCAGCGGAATCTGGTATAAAGAATCTCCTTCTTTTCTTATCTCTACCTCTCATTTTTCCCTCTGGTGTAGAGAATCTTTTTTTAGATTCTATACCGAAGGTAGACTCCATAATATCATTAATTTCCTTACCTATATTTTTACTAGCTAAAGTTTGTTGTACCTCAGATTTAATATCCAATTGATCTAAAACCTGTTTAACAGGTTCTATAGCCTGCATACCTTCCATAATTTTTTGCTTATCAAAGATACGTTTATCACCCCTCATTTCAGGATCTATTTCTAAAACCTTCTTAAGATCAACTCTTACTTTACCGTCAACTATTTTTATAAAATTCTTTATATCAGAATTTTTAACTGTTGTTTTCCATCCTATTTCTGTGGTAGGTTTTCCCCAATTTTGTCTCCAATCTATACCTCTAAAACCCTGGGCATTTAAACTGATATCTGCAGAGATATAAGCTTCACCGCCTTCGACTTGCTCAAGCGAAATCAAATCTCCTTTCTCTATAATCACGTCACTAACTTTCATTTCTCCAAAATGCCCACCGTATTTATTAACGCTAGTTATTCTCCCATTACTGTCAAAAAGGTAGGAAGTAGTAGCCTTTCCACTTTTATCGTATTCCACTACAGCCTCTTTTTCCCCCTTAGGATTGTATCGCGTAGACTTAGCCGTCACACCGTTAACTCTATTTTCTACCATCTTAGTACCAGCGCTCCAACCATTAAGTGTTTCTACGTTAGTTTCAGTCGTAACAGTTTTCTTATCTTTACTTACAGTTCTGGTTTCCATAACAAACTCTTGAACTTTACTTTCACCTTTCCTTGTAGCATAAGGTACAAGTTCCACTGTTTTAGTAACTCTACCATTTTTGATTCTCACAACAGGAGCGTCCGTAGCGTTATCCATTCTATCCCAATATTGTCCGTTTGCCTTAAATGCTAGTAACTTTCCATTTTGAAATACAATGCTTTTTGGGCCATCGTTATAGTTCTCCCATTGACTCCAAGCTTCTCTTGTTAACTTACCGTCTTTCTTTTGTGCTATACACCACGGATTTGAATTTTCACCCCAATGTGTATCTATGATTTTTCTAACTGCTTCCTGCCCCTCTCTGGTTTCAGCGACTACATGTTCTGTAACCCCATGTTTCCTGTTAATGATCTTACCTTTCTCAAGCTCTTTCACGGTTTTAGGATCTGCAGGTTTTTCTTTAATTTTTCCAGCGTATTTCTCTATAAGCTCATTAGGATTTCTATAAGAGAATATATCTTCTTTATATTTTTCAGCTATTTCTACCGCTTGCTTTACCTTATAGCCATCTTCTTTAAGTTTAATGTTACTTGTGGCCATCCATTTTGTAGTTATTCTTTGATATTTTTTTCTTTTATTAATAGGTACGTTTAAACCTTCAACAAAAGAAATCATATCATCTACAGACCTAGAAACTAAATTCTCTCTAACTAAATCAGGCCTATGTTTAGCTATAGTTTTTTCAAACTCATTTCTAATGTTTTTAGAGGCTAATACACCTTCATAATTTTCAGGAGAATCTAATCTATTAACATCCTTAACGTTGTTTAAAGCTTTTTTCTTTTGCACTTTAGCTTGAACGACTTTAGATTTAACCTCTAATTGGCTTAAAACATCTTTAACAGCTTTAACATTTTGCATAGCATCATCAGCAAAATACATGTCGTTATATCCCTCAGCAAACTTTTCCAACATCCATATTGCCTTAGCTTCTCCAGTGCTATTACCTAACCCCTTAATATTCTTTAAAGGTATATGTAACCCCTGTGCTTTTAAAAACTCATATATAGGAACAGCTGCTTCAGCTGGTCTAGCGGTTAAAACGAATTGATCTTTTGTTCCAAACTTTTTAGCTCTTTCTAAAGCTTTCTGGAAAAATGGTCCCTTCTCACCGCCGGTCACAACATTAAACTCCGTGAAATCAAACTTACCACCTTTATCAAGTATATTTTTTCCTTCTGTAGCAAATTGCTCTGCATCTAACCTGATCTTTTCATAGCTACTAACAAAATCATTCATCTTAGCAACTAATTCTCCAGGCATAGCATCTGTCTGCTTAAGATTATCTGTTTTTACCTCCATAAATCTTTCCCCAAACATTGTCTTGAAACCCGGTTTATTACCTTGAACAGCTTCATGGTTTTTCTCAACAATTTTATCTAACAAAGATCTTTCCGCCCTAGCTTTATTTCTCGTTAATGCGGTTTCTAAAGAGGTTTCAACGAATAACATGCTAACATCATATCCTTTATCTTTAAACTCGTTAACAAGTTTTTCCATGGCCTTTATAGATCCACCGGTACCATCAACAACAACACCACCCGCATCACCCTGGTATTTCATCATCTTTCTCCTAGCAATGCCTCTTGCTTGATGTTGTAATTTTCCTAAAGTACTTCTTTGCTCTTTAGTAAGATCATTCATGTTTTCTGGTAAACCATTGTTTTTCTTTAACCATTCTAAAGATATATCTTGATTAACAATCTTAAAACCTTGTCCTTCTAAGTTCAACTTTTTAATAACATTACTTTTACCGCTACCAGCTCCACCAGCTAAGAAAATAACTTTTCTACTCGGTTTTGGCTTACCATCGGTATTAGGTATCCTAGCTCTAACTCCAGACTTAGTCGTAGCTAAAGTATCGTCAAAATCCCAAGTAGACATACCTCTCGATTCTTTTTCCTTTGTTCTACCAGCTCTTAAAGCATTATCTATAATCTTGGCTGCTTTTTCTTTTTCACCTCTTGTAAGATCTTTAGATGAAAAACCAACCTCAGCTAATTGTTTTGTAAGATTTTTATCTATTAATTTATGTTGTTTTTGTAGTTCTTTAAATTTCTTAGGACCAAATATCTCATTTTTTGCTTTCTCCATAACGGCATCAAATAAAGTTATTTTAGGATTTTTTACTGATACAATATTTTGTAATGTTATTGGATCTAAAAGAGCCATTCTATATAAACCGGAAATATTTACGAGTCCTCCATCAACATCTACTATGTCTAATAAACTTTTAGGAGCTGTTAACCCTAAAAAGTCAGACGACGCTTCTTTGCCCAGTTCTTTAAATTTACCTAAAGTAATTAAATTAGCAGCTTGTATAGCCTGAACAACGCTAGCCTTAACATGTTCTAATTTTATTCTATCTCCCTTTAATGGCGCGTCTCCTTTCCACATCCACTTTATTGGCACTGTCTGTCTAGTGCCTTGCACCAGATTGCTATTGGCTTTAGCTATAGAGTATATAAAGTCTAATCGAGATAAAAAATCTTTTTTATTTTTAGCATCATATAGATATTCTTGCTTAACAGATTGTATGGCATAATAAAGATTCTCTCTAGATTCATTTTGCACAGGATCGAATACTTCATCAATTAATTTAGTTTTTTCTAATTCCGTTTTAGCTTCACTAATATCTTTTTGACCTTTCCTAAGTTGTATCTCACTTTTAAATGCTATTTTTAAACCTTTAAAAGCTTCACTTGGGGTAAGACCTAAATTTTCTAATGCTTTTTCATAACTTTGGGTAAAATCTTTATCCCCTATATATTCTCCTTGTTCGTTAATAATAAAACGTTTAACATCTCCCGTTTTTTTATCTATAGCAGCTAACCTACCTTCTCCTTCAAAACTAACACGCTGATGAAGTCCTAATATATGTTGCAAAAATCCTTTTGCTTGACCCTCTGTCATCACTGTTTGTAGTTGTTCTAATATATTTTTATCTATACGTTTTGCAAGCTCTATTGAGTGCCCAGTACGTCTTTCAACCACTTTTTGCCTTACTATAGTATTACCACCATCTGTAAAATAATTAGCCCCTAAATCCATAGTTTCCATTATTTCTTTAGGCGTAATAATCTCACCATTTTCAAGAGTAATATTTTTCATATTTAACTTCTTAAAAAGATTTGGCAACTCGTTAAAACCTTCTTTAAAATATTGAGTTTTTCGCTTGCCTTCTAAACCTTTTGTTTCTATAGCGGCCCACATAGATCCAAATTCTGGGTTATTCCACCACTCATATCCCTTAAATTTATCAATAAAATCATGGTGCTCTTTAAACTTTGAATCATAATTCTTTAACCCAAGAGCATGATCTACAAATATTCTTCTAGATTCTTCAAGAGATAACTCAGGAAAAGCCTCTTTAAACTCTTTTATCATTTTACTAGCTAGAGCCTCATTTCTACCAGAGCCTACTTCTGCTAAAGCAGCTCGAGTAAATCTACCTTTACCAGTCTTCATCATTGATTGAACCGCTGTCCATTGTGTCTCTAACTTGATATACTCTTTTATAGCTGAATCATACTTAGTGCCAGGCAAAAAGTTACCATTAGCATCGATACCAACGTGATCTAATATTTCTTGTGTAGTTATACCTTTTCTTCTTGTCACAGGTGCTTTACCCGCGGCTGTTTTACCCTCAGCAAACTTACCTCTACCACCTGGAAAATTATACAAAAACGCCCAAGAAGTATTAGCTATACCAGTAGCAGTGCCACTAATCGTTTCTCCATCAGGTAAAGATTCTTTCCAATTATTAATAGTTTTTAATATACGATTTCTAGCATTTGTACGCATTTTGTCATTTAGCGTTTGGTTAGCTAGCATTCTTTTTAATGGTATACCATATTTATCAGCTACAACTTCTAAAACTTTAGGTAAACGGCCAGCTGGAGTTGCGTCAACTTCTTTAGTTGGGGTAAAAAGTTTAGGTTTCCCAGTCTTTCTATCTGTTATTATATTACCCTCTTTATCTTTTTTGGTTATTTTCTCTACACTAACAACTTCTTTTTTAACATCTTTGTAAGTAGGTTTCTCTATATCTATATTAATATCGGCTTCTACTACAGCTTTGTCTATATCACTAGTATATTTTTCTTTTTCTTTTTCGCTTTTGAAACTATCTTTAATCATGTCCACGTATTGTTGTGGACCCTCTTTTTTCTCTTTAGCTTTTCTACCTGGTATTATTACTTCTGTTTCAAGCCTCTCCATTCTAGGATCAACCGGTGCTTCTGGTTCTATAATCGTTCCTTTTTCAGATATTTTATCTAAAGATACAGTTCCTTCTTTACCAATTTGTTTGCCTTTTAGATAGTTCTCTTTTACTCTAGTTTTTTCAAAAGGAATTGCAATCTCAGTCATGTATCCAGCTAAACTACCTCCGCCTTCTTCTGGTTTAAAATTCTGTAGAAGTCTTATTTGTAGTTGATCTTTAACTTGGTCTACAAAAGTATTCATACCTTCTTTTGTTGGTATTACATCTGCCATACCCTCTTTAATTTTGGTGTCAAAAACACCAAATGGTGCTAATATTTTCTCATAAGCATCTACAAAATCTTGAGATCTTTGAAATCTAGCTGCGTTCTTATATTTTCTATTTCCCTCAGCATCAAAAAGATATTTATCAACAGCATATAAAGGTGTTTCTTGTTTTTTACCATCAATTAGTCTTTCTGATTCTTTTTTGTTTTCTAAGAAAACTTCTTTTTGTCTATTTATATTTTTTGAACTGTAACCTTCTTTTACACCTTTTTCTAAATTCTTTCTTCTATTTTCAACAAATTCAATCCCAAGAAAACTAACATCATCCAAATCAGCAAGTCTAGCTACTTTAGCCTGGATATTTAAACCTCTTCTAGCATCCATAGATATTCTACCGATATAATCAACAAATTGTTTTGCTGTTCTAATTTTAGGTTTATAACCCGTAGATTCTTCTAATACAGATAGTAACTCTTGCTTAGCTTCTTTAAAAAATGTTGGCGCTACTTTTTGGTAATATATTTTAGGATCAGTTAGTAACTCAAACATATAAGCGAAGAATTCTCTGGGTTTTACCGTCTTATCTTTACCAATTTCTTTACTATATTCTTTTGCAATAAAATCACCTAATGGAGTTCCATCATATGCTTGAAAGTCAAATTTCTCAAATAATTTTGATATATTTTTGGTGAATTTAGCCTCTGCTTCTGGATTACGCTTAAAATAAGATTCAAGACCAGCGTGCCCCAGCACCTCATGCATCATTTTTTCTGGTGTAAATTTACTCTTTAGAAATAAAGCAGTTCCCATATCTGTGCTTTTACCAGGTATAAACGCGGCGCCCTCTGCGCCTTCTGGAAACCTAGAATCTTTTGAGTTTTCAGTAAATTCAACTTTAAAACCTTCAAATTCTTTGTTTACCGACTTTAACGTTTCGTTCATGGGTTGCGTATACATCTTATCCACGTTAGACTCAAAATTTTTGTTATTAGGATCAAGTTCTATAGCAGTAGTTTCTACTTTAACCATATGATCTAGAGTTTTCTTAGCGCTATTTAAAGACTCCCATTTTGATTGTTGTTCTAAACTCATCATTTCATATCCCTCAGGGCGAACACTAACTACCTTCCCTTTTGCATCCAACGCAGTTCCAAGCGCGCCTGGTTCGCCAGTGGGTTTATCTATTAATTCAGCCATCTTATTATTAAGTTCTTCTATAGCTTGAATTTTACGGTTAGTTGACATAAAGTCTGTCTTCTTAACATGCATTCCACCTGCAATACTAAATACAACTGCTTCTGTATAAAGATCTTTAAAAGTTAAATCACCAAAATGTGTATCCATTGTAGCTTGAAAATCTTTATTACCCAATAAATCTTGAATACCCGCTTCTAAAACAGCGGCTCCTTGTGCTGATGCGGCGCCTACTGGACCTCCTTTTATAACTTTTTGGAAAAACGGATCCATCCATTTGAATCGTCTTTTAAACGGAGTAGCTCCAGATGTTAACTGACCACCTGCATAAAAACCAGCACCGGCACCAGGATCAAATCCAGCGATGAACATTTTACCTTCCTCAACCATTGTCATTATAGCGTGATATTGAGCTTTCTTCCACCCGCCGGCATTTCTTAATGTTGATAACATTTTAGCGATTTTTGGCGCTGATAATACAGCCCCCGTACCCGCAGATATAATACCAAGTTCTATAAGCATAGGAACAAAATGTCCAAAACCTTCACCAACTTCTTCTCCCCATGTTCTATCTATTGCTTCTAATTGCTCAGCAGTAAAACTAAACGCATCTACCTCTCCAGATGCTATTTCTTCTTTTAAAACTTCATTATAAGTATTACCAAAATTTTGAAACTCATCAAGCATTTTGGATTCCGTGGCACCAGGCCCAAGAGACGCTATTTTGTCGGCTTCATACTCGTGATAGTCCGTAAAATGTGTAAGGAATGATGTTGTTCCTTGTCTACCAACTTCTCCAAAAAACCCTCCTCTATCAAACGTGGCCGGATCATTATTTATATATGTTATTTCGTGTAGTAATTCTAATTCACCTTTATTTCTATAAACAGCAGATTCGTAATTTAACAAGCTAGCTTGGTCTTCTTTACTCATTCGAACATTATATTTAAGGTAATTACTAAGTCCCTTAAAATCTCTACCATCATAACCAGAGTCAAACATAAACTTAATAGGAACATCTACATCAACTCCATGGAATCTATTTAACTGCTCTTCTTCACTTAAATAACCTCCTTCAACTAATTTACGGTATAATATTGCGGCGGCGCCCCCTTCACTTGGATTAAGTTTTAAATTAACTTTTTCTTTATTACCAGCAACCCATAATTGCTGTAAATTATAAGCTTTTGCTTTGTATAATAATTCATGCGCCTCAAAATCAGTTAATTTAGGATTCTTTATTTTTACATCTTGGACTTGAGTTAATAAAGTTCCATCTAAGTTCTTTTTAGCTTCGCCCTTTTTTCCTTGACGATATTTTAGGGTTTCATTATCCATATAAGAACCAGAAAGTTTTTCATCAATAACTTCTACTTTTTTAGTATACGCGCCTAATCCGCCATGACCAACGTGCACTCTTTTCGTTGTCGTTGCTAATTTTTGTATATCATTCTCATATTTTCTTATATCTGATTTTAACTTCAATGCTTGTTTGCTCTCTCCTTCACCCGCTTTTACAATTTCATTTAATTTTCTTTGGAGTGGTCTTATTAAAGAATTTAATCTTTGTTTTTCTATTTCTTTTGAACTAAAGTTTTTAGTAGTCTCATTAAATATTTGTGTGTAAATTTTATCGTCCAAAGTTGTGGCACCAACTAAATTTTCAGCATCATCTCTTTCTTTATCTTCCTTTGCTATTGTTTGCAAAACATTTTGAAATATACCATACTCTGCAGAACCTCCTTTACCCGTCACATCTTGGAAAGATCTTTTATTTAAACCTGGAAACTTTTTTTGCATAGCACTAAATACCTGGTCATGTATTTTGCCAAGTTCTAATTTTGCTTCGTCACTTTGGTCATTTTTAGCGTATTGTTGAAGTTTTTCAAAGTCATCAGACATTAAGTTTCTAATCAAACCCCTGTACTCGGAAGTAACGTGAGCTGTTATTTCTTCCATTTTCTCTAAACCAGCCCTTTTCCATATGTTAACCTCTGCTCCACCTTTTTCATCTAAGGCCATATATGACATCCCTTGTGGTTGGTATTGCCATTCTGTTCCCTCTATAAGAAGTGGATAACCTTCAGGTAAAAGACCTGTTTTATTTTGTATATCTTTAGCTCTCTGGGGAGCGTAAGGATCGTCCGTACCATATGTTTCTTCTAAGTATTTTTTCTGCCCGGCGATACCTTTTTTACGTTGCTCTTCGGCTTTACGATCAAACTCAGCTCTTTCTTCATCAGTCATAGTAACATCTTCTACGCTAATATCAGGAGCATCACCAACTACTTCTGGTACAACAACAGGTGGAGATGTCGTGCTTTCAGTTTGAGTAGATGGAGTTATTTCTGGTAAATCCCAAGAACCATCGTCCGATTTGAACCCCGTATCGTCTTGACTCACCGCTGGGGTCTCGATCTTCGGAGAGTCGTCTGTCTTTCCCGCGTCAGCAGGATAATATTCATTAATATACTCTTCTATCGTTAACCCTTTAGCATCGGCTGCCGCTGACACTTGTTCTTGAGAGTAACTATGACCACCTAATATGTAATCTGGCATAATATATATGTATTTATTTTATTTTAATTCAGGCGTTACAGTCTTACTACTTTCCCATTTTTGTAACATATAGTTTTTAACTTTTCTATTAAACACGTCGTCTGTAAGTTGGGTTTTATCAAGCACCTCTTGTTCAACACCATCTACCCATATTCTGTACTTATCGCCACCTATTGGCACTACTCTAGTTTTCTTACCCTGGTAATACGACCAATCATTATTCTTTATAGCATCATCAATAGCTCTAACGTCTTTATTGTAATTTTTTTGTTGTTTTTTCTGTGTGACTGTAGACACACTTTTGAGTTTTATAGCTTGTTTGGTGGCATTTTCTCCTTTCAGTTTCGCTTCTTCAACTGCTAAAGCTTGCTTAGTAGCATTTTTCTCCGCTTCAACTCTAGTAGCATCAACCGCCGCCATTGTTTGTTGTGCCCAAATATCTTTAACAGCTGTTGCCATCGTGTAATTAACAACTAATTCTTTATAAAGATGTTTATCTTTTTTTACTAATTCAATCATCTTTTTAGCATTCTCAGGGGTATTATAATTTTTCCCATCTGCTGACGTTGCTGCATCATTCATATGATACATATCTATATCTACTTGATCATACTCCCCATCGTTGTTCATATCAATAGCAGATTGTCCTCCCATGTTAGTCCCTAGTTTATCAAGTTCATTATAAACTAATTCGATGGCACCATTATCAATCATTGCATGACCGTTTAAGCCCATTGTTTTAGCTTGACCATGTAGAACCTCTTCAAAACTAAAAGCTTGTTTTCCAAATTTTCCATTTGCAATGTTTATAACGTCACTCCAACTATTAATACCTGTCAATAAATCATTTTTCATTATTGCCATTTGATTTTCGCTTATATCTATTCCTTCTTGTTGAGCGTCTTTAAATTTACCCACAATAGTGTTCATTTTTGTTGCGTGAGCAAGTTGAATCTCAGGATCATGAGCTGCTAAACCTTCACGAATTTCCCTTAAAGACATTTTTACCTTTTTGTCGTTAATGGTCATAGTATAAAACTTCTCCCCATTCTCTATGGTTTCTGGACACGTGTTTGTACCGTCTACGTAATCTGTCAAAATTCCCTTCCATAACTTTGCCTCGTCACTATCCATGGTGCTAAAGAGTTGGGCGTTAGCGGAGTTATTTACCATCTCTCGCATTGTCTCCCACTGATCTTCTATCGAATTTTTATACTTACTCATCTCAAGCATTAAAGCATCTCTCTTACGTTCTTTCTGACGCTCATCCAGTGTTTCATCTATTTTAATAGCATCCAACCGATCTTTATACTCTGTGACAGTATTATAATGAGTTTCCATCTGAAACTCGTTTACATTACCTCCCCCAAGTAAAATGTCTTCAGCCTTTTGACCCAAGTCAACTATATCTTTTTCTGTTTTTTTATGATCTTTATATTGGTTTTCAAAAAGATTAGAAATATTTTTAGTAAATTCTTTTAGGTTCTCTTCTCTTGCCGCAAAAATAGCCGTTTGATCCAAAGGAACGTTTGCCGTTGACGCGTGATACGCCATGTTTACTAAGGTTGAATCTGCTGCTCCGTATACTCCCATATTTATATTTTTATTAATCTATTAAAACTGTGACCAATCAACATCACTTAAATCACTAAAGGCTGATTGAGTCATTTTATTAGCCGATTCGTTTGCCTGTTGTTGATTTAGTATATTTTGTTGGTAAGACTTGTTAGCACCAGCCAATTCCCCCATTGACACGCCTAATAATGTTGCCTGTCTACTCATTTCAGCCTCTTGAAGCGCAGCGTCACCAGCCATCACAGCCATCTGTTGCTGCCAATCACCACCAGCAATTAAATTCTCTCTAGCTATTTGTTGTTGCTGAGCATTTTGTGCTCCAGCTAATATTGCTCGTTGCTGTGCGTCTGCTCCTGCGAGTTGCATTTTTTGTTGTTCAGAAGCACCCTGCATTTGTAATCTTTGTTGATCTTGGAGACCCTGAAACTGTAAGCCTTGTAAGGCCGCGGCACCTGCTAATTGCTGTCTTTGCTGCTCCATACCACCAGTAAGTTGTGCTTGTTGTAATGCTGCTGCTCCAGCCATTTGTAACTGCTGTTGTTGAGCGGCACCTTGCATTATCATCTGTTGTTGTTGCATCGCTCCTTGACGTTCCGCCATTTGATTAGCCATAGTAGCTCCAGCTTGTTGACCTTGTAATTGTGCTGCTCCAGCTCTTTCTTGTTGTTGAAGGGACATAGCACCTTGCGCTGCTTGAGACTGTAGTCTAGCAGCTTCACCTCTTTTCATTGCCTCTATTTTAGACGCTTCTTGCATTTGCATTTGCTGGTTTTGTCTTTCTTGTTGCCCAATTCCAGCAGCTTGTTTCTGCGCTGCTAACTGTCCTTGATTAGCCAAAGACTGTGCTAAACTAGCAATACCACTGCTACCAGCCGCGCCCTTTAAGCTTTGTAATATATTGGCCCTTTGTTGTCTTCCTTGTTGTGCTTCAAATTGAGCGGCTCTAGTATCAACTTTCGCGTCCTCAAACTGATTCTCCATGTCCTCGTAATTGTTATCCATGCCTTCGTAGGCATTTTCCATGCCCGCGAACTTATTTTCTAAACCAGCGTAGGCATTTTCCATTCCAGTAAATGTATTTTTAGCTCCAGCATACACATTTTTAGCACCAGCAGCATAATTAGTCATGTCAGCGGAAACATCTCTAGCATCCTGAGCAACATTTGTCATTCCACCAGCAACATTTTGAGCACCAGCATAAACGTTTTCAGCGTTAGCATAAACGTTTTGATAATCCTGAGCTAAATTGTCAAAATTAGTCTGAAGATTAGCGTATGAATTTTGCGCATTAGCATAAGAATTAGTAAGGGTCATTTCCCTGTATAAGTCTTTTTGCTTATCCATCTCCGCATCTTTTGCTTTTTGGTATTCTAAAGCGTTTCTTGCTGATGCTTTTGCCGCTTTTCTTGTTTTACTAGCGTTGTATAAACTTACTCCCGCTGTTACTAATGGTACTGCTGGCATATCTTTTGTTTTTAATTAATTTTTTTCCAATATTGAGATAAGTTTGGACTTATTACGTCATTCATGTTTTCATTTTTCCATCTATGTAATACAGGCGCTGTTCGCGCTTGTTTATCTTCACCTAATGTCATTGCTAATTTAAAGCCCATAGATTTAGCCTTTAATAATAGCTCTTCTCCTAACCTTTCTAAAGCACCTTCCCTTTGTTCTCTTGTTGTATTTCTATTCATTATAGCAAATTCAAAAAAACAAATATAACTATCTGTACTATATATGAAACTAGTACAAATATTAACGCCCTCTTTGCTTATGGTAATTCCATTTTCCGAAAGGACTTCCTTAGGGTGCACTGGTAATTTCCAACTTTTCCACCACTCACAAATTTCTTCGTAATCAGTTTCTTTATTAAATTTTTTAACTTCCACGATCTAATTAGATTCTGTAAAAAGAGATGACCAACTAGCCTTACCATTCTCTTGTTTTTCCATCACGCTTTTATATGCTTTGTGATGAGTGTAGATTATACTGTATTTCTCGTCTAGAACATCATGACCCATCTTTTCAGCGATATCCGCCATAACCGGATAAGTTGTCATAGCCCAAACTATTCTACATCCCAATTCTATAGCTAGTTCAGAACAAGCTTCCATCAGTTTCGTTAATATTTTATATTTATCTTTACCCTTATAGTTTGGATCTGAGACTAAAAAATCTATATAACCCATATCCGAGTTTGTTACGTAGACAAAAGCCGCGGCTATCATTCTACCTTTTTTCTCTATTGCAAAACCACCACGACCACCTTCTGGTAAAAGATCTAAACTAGGCACTAACATGTGGTCATACGACTCCCACCATTTTGATAAAGTATCTCTGTCTTCAAGAACGACGGGTCGAATTTTATACTTTTCTTCCATATTATTTAATTTAAGTTAATTTAATTTAATTGTACTTATATAGTCACACTTTTTGCGCTTTATTTACTACTACTTGTTACTTCTGAGCTAATAGAGTATAACTCCGCGTACTCGCTAGAATAATTCCTAAACGTGACATCGGCAAAATATCCTTTCAAACTTGAATCGTTTACTTCTGTTCTTTTTGAAAATAACACAAACATACCAGGGGTAATCACTGGGTGAGTGGCAATATCTTTATCAACTATTATATAACTTGGCGTCATACTTACTATTACTCCAGCAGAAATAGGATCTGTAGTAATACCGTTAGGTAGAACGGTAGAGACATAAGCTGTATCACCAACTTGTAAAGAACTATTTATTGTATCATTAAAGTTTATTTTTGTTTGTGCCATATTTTATATTTAAGAACCTGCTCCAACTGTTAATATCCTATCTAAATCGAGATAGATTGTGTGAGGTGTTGTACTTGAGTATTTATTTACCGTAATAATACCAGAAAAATCTATTTGACTAAGCGTGTCTATAAAAGTAAGAACAGTTCCAACTTCTAACCCTTGAGCTAAACCAACAGTTATAATACCATCGTTACCAGTTCCATCTGCATCTGGCGTGACAGCGGTAACAAGATTAGTATCGCTATTGTCAACACCAAAACCTGTATATCCAAATCCAACACCTATTCCTAGTGTATTAGGTAAAGCTATACTAGTGCTAGAACCATCTGTAGTTTCTGTTACACCATCTCTAGCTTCAACGGTTTTTTGCAACAGAGAGGCAGATTTTGTGGTAGAACTAAAACTAAGATCAAGCCCAATAGCATCGTTGATATAGGTTGGACCATAAGCCCTGAATGTCATCGTCTGTCCTTCATCAAATCCAACAGCTTGGGAGAAAGTGATTGTTTTTAATTCGGTATCAATAGCAGTTATTTTAGTGACTCCAACTGCACTTCCAGCGTTATTTTCTGGTGCTGTGGTACCCTTATAATATTTTAATTCCATACCAACACATAAGTATGTGGTATCAGCTACCACAACAGTTGCACTATCTTCTCCATCAGCAACTGAGTTAGTAACTACGTTTTCAGTTGTTTCGAAATACCAATAACTCGAGTTATACGCACTAATATCAGAACTTGTTAATTTAAAACCAAAACTTTTGGCATCTGTTGTAGAGTTTAGAACACTCCAACTAAAATTTACTTTACCTGTATCAGTTACGGCTCCAGTAGACGTTGACGTTGGTAAGGTTTGGTAATAAGTAGTGTCTGTGGAACCAGGTTTGAATGTTATAGTGGTATTAGATGATGCTTTTGATATGTTTTTAGTTATAACTTTAGAATTAGAACTTGATGTTTCTGTTCCGTTTATAGTTATAAGTTTGATAACATAATCACCACCTCCAGATGGGAATATAATATTGTTAGTATAATTTTTTGCACTAAGTTTTATTCTTAAATTATTATGAGAATCATTATGACCAGCTTCAAAGGATTTACTCTTCCAATCATAGTACAATGTATGGTTCGAAGAACTACTAGGGTTCTGTAATGCTATTATTTCAAACTCAGCTCCTTTGTCACCAGTAATAGTGAATGGTCTAATAACTCGCCCGGTAGACATGTCGCTAATATCTATATTAAAACTATTTATTTTCATATTAATCTATACTTTGTGTGCTTGATACAATACCAATTCCTTGAACACTAAATCTACTTGTATCTAAAGCTTGATTTACACCCAATCCTTTTATATAATTAAACCATTTCCCTTCTTTTTCAATAAACTCAATTATACTACCAGAATCTAAATTTGTTTTTATTTCAGAACATTCCCATCCTAGTATATCACCACCTGAAGACCAAGCCGTAGCATTACTTATAGTAATTTCGTCTGCACTTGGATTGGGTATATAAGCTTGACTTCCCTCATAGTTTATAGTATTAAACACTTTTACCGTAGATGGTTCTGGATTAACAACGGCTTGAATGCTAGAATAATTATTTACTCCATAAAACTCGTTATAGTTATTAGCTTGCTCTGCTGTTATTTTTATATAAAATCCATTTGCATCAAAGCTACCTGTAGAACCTTGTAATTTCGGAATATAGTGTTGCCATAATTCACCGTTTTTAAACGTAAAATATTTTTTAGATATACTAACACCATTTTCAGGGACAAAACTTTTAAAGCTACTCCAACCATTCACAGCTTCGTTAAATGTAATAGTTTTATCAGCGGTAGTTTCATCAGTGTAAACTCTAACCATTGATATGTTATCTATATAACCATTTATAACACTCCCGTTGTCTCTAGCCACTATAACAAAAGTATCTTTTAAATCAGAATCATAAGTATCATATGGAGAATCTTGACCAGGACTATAGAAATCTTCTCCAATAGTAATAACTTGCTCAAAACTCGCAGGCGTAGAATTATTTATATTTGTTATCTTAAATCCATACCCACTATTATTATAATAATAGACACCTATTTCACCTTGCGTTATATCGTGATTAAAACTTATTTTATATTTATCAAATTGATTAGTAATCTCGCCAACCTGTTGGCTAATACTTATAAACTCATATCCGTTATCTTGAATAGGACAATCGTCAAAAACAAAATAATCGTTTTCATTATCCAGATAAATATATGGATCAACTTGGTTAACATCAAATCCATTAATATTCCAAGATCCAATATTGCCAACTAAAACCCCTTGTTCTAAGGGTGTTAACGATATATTGCTAATAGCATATTCCTGTGCACTTGTTTCACCATCTTTTTGATGAAATTGTATTTTATTACCAGCATTACCAACAGTCCATTCGGAATCAATAGCGGTTTCAGTGCTAGCGGCACTGTAAATGTCAAAAACACCAAACCCATCTTCTTTATAAACTATCCAACCAGAACCATCTTGAGCACCACTAGAATCAGTAGTAAGATCGAAAGAAATCTTATAATTACCAGGATCTTCTATTCCATTAAATGCGACACCTCTAAATTCACCAGTATCACTAACAGTTACCACACCACCTAAAGAACCAGAGTGATTATTAGTTACAGGATTATTACTAACTGTAAACGTTAAATCCCAAGGACCTTGGTGGAATGTACTTATATTAGTAAGATCTTGTGACCACTTGTGATATAAATTAATTCCACTAGCATCAGCTGGAAGTTCCCAACACAATTTATTATCTCTATAATACATCACATTGTCACTAAAACTATGTACTGGATTTGACGCTTGTGGAGCGTCGTCCGCCCAATCATTAACAGTTCCACCCGTAGCTGTACTAGTTAAATTTTTTGGGATTATTTTAGTAATTCTAATGCCATTAGTACAACCTAAAATTCTTAAAGTAAACGTATTGGGATCATTATTAAGAACCCAACTATCACTAGCTATTTTAAATATTCCTCTTAACACTGTCTTTTGGACTCCATATTCAGTTCTAAGAGTTGGTACTAATTTACAATGCGCTATAGTGGGTGTTGTTGGGTCATCGCCTCTCCAAAGACCAACGCCTTCTTCATTAATTACCCCATCATCTACAAAACCTCCTAACGGAGCAACGCCATATACTAATATCTCACCTGGATCAGTTCCTGGTACAAAATTGTCATATTCAACATCAACTAAATACCAATTATTTAAAGTCCATTCGTCAATTTGATTATTACCTATACCGTGCATTATATCTGAAGCCGCGGTATTACTACTAGATGTAATATCTATATAGTTAGATGTATCAACTTCAGTTGGGGTGTAACCGTTACTACCAGCGTTTTTCCTGTTGAATGTGATAGCGGGGAGTGGGGCTTGTGAAGAGATAATTCCCGCATAACTATCAGTAAACGTATAATGCGCAGGATCCCAAAGAGTGGGATTTCCCTCCCCATCTGTGTTACCATTATGTGAAAAAGAAAATCCTTCTGGTAGAGAATAATTTATAGTACCACCACTAGCATCAGTTCCGGTGCTAGGAAATGCCGCGCGATTACTTCCAAAAAGATCAACAGTTTCTCCCTGCGTAATAAAACTATTACCAGACTCAACGGCATCCGTTGTAAAAGTCCACATATTTGGATGGTTATTTGAGCTGAAGTAATTGTGATTTATTTCCACCCATTTTGGTATATCTACAGGTGGTACTGGGGCAACACCAGGAGTAGCAATTACTGTACTACCGATCTGTTCCTGATTAGCTTGTAAAACACTAAAACCTTTTTTTATTTTTATTTCTTTAATTTTCCAAAGAGCTCTCTTCAATCTATTCCATGTAGCATTCGGAAACCAATCACTACTCAATACTGGCTCCTGATTCATAACTCTAATCGCAAAATCATCAACAACTTTTTTTACAGGACCACCTGGATCATATTCCAAGGCATTCGTGTCCGACATGGTATATTCTCTTAGTTTAATACTAAAACTAACTATATAATCACGTTCCGTTATACCACCATCGTCTCGACCAGACGTTGTTCCAAAGGTACCAGATGGTATTGACCCTGAGCTAACGTATTGCCAGTTGTTGCTACCTTGAAACTGACACCCCGCGCCAGGACCTAATACATAAAATCTAGGATCATAGCCGCCACCTGTATAATTCCGTGCAGATCTCGTGGTATGAGTAGAAGAAAAAATTCTATTTGCTGAAGGTTGCCATCCATCTGCATCTACAAAATTTAAGGGTTGGTTACTGACCGTTCCTGAGGAATAACCCTCATCTCCATCAACACCTCCAAATGGAGTTGAATGAAAGCAGTTGTAAGGTGTTATATCATCCGCGGTACTAGCCCTAGAACCACCGTCATTATCCCAATCAGCTGTTATATCACCATTTGCTAATTCTGCAGCTGTCGGTATGCCTGATATTGTTGTTCCGTAATATGTTCCACTAAAATTCGGATTAATTACTCCAGCATCTGAGGTGCCTTGAAAAGTACCAATAGGAGTATTTCCGTCAAGAAGAACTATCGCAGGTTTTATAAAATTTCTTCCATACAACGCTGCGGGTGCTTTTGAATAGCCTATTCCCGGGTCATTATCAGGTAACATTGTTTTGAAACATCCAAGGCGAACTTCTACGTGTATTTCATCGCCAGCAAAACAACTAGTATGCGTAACTTGATCTGTATTTTCGTTTGGAGCATAACCGTAAGTAGTTTGAGCCACGCTACCAATACCGGGGCTTGTAAGGTACGAATCTACAAGATTACCAGTTATTAAATTGGGATCATTCGCGGTAGGATCTCCTGCTCCAAAATTTGAAAACAAAATATTTTCGGCTGGAGTTGTTCTATTAAAATAAATCTCCTTACCGGGTACATACCCCATTACACCAACTTGACTCGCGTCTCCTCGTTGTATTGCTTGGGAAATCTTTCCCGATAAATTATTAGAACTAGTCCAGCCCCATGGATATCCACTACCACCATCAGTTGGATAATGAATCTTAGTCCATGCCGATTGAGAAAGACTGTCGGTGGAAGAGTATATATTAGACCATATATTAGAATCATATTGTACGTCATAACCACTAGTAGTCGAATCGAAAAGAACGGAATTAGTATCATTAGTTCCATTTACTGACATATCAGCGTGAAACATGATCCCGTCAGTACTACTACCACTATTACTTAGCGGAGTATCAAACCCTATTTCACTACCTCCACCAAATTGGACGTCCGCAGCAACTTGAGTGACAGTTGAATTATATGTTTGTGTAATAGCTGGTTGCAATGCTCCCATTTCAATAGCATAAAGAGGATTGTTTCCTTCGTGTATTGCGATATCAGCGAAACTTTGTAAAGTATAAGAATGATCTACAAAATCATCCCAATTAAAAGGATTTGAACCGTTACTAATATTAAGCACGTTAAACTCTTCATAAATATATTGAAAAGGCGTTCCGTTGTTCATAGCACCATCTACAATTCTACTTGATGGATTAATTGCAATTGGATCTCCACCAGCCTCCACATAGGCATCTTGTAAAATATTTTGACTAAAACTGTTGTTAGAAAGAGTTAAATTATAATCTTCTTTATAACTATCATAAGTACCTATTAAAGAATTATATTCCGTTAGATTGTCTCTAAACCAATCGTGCATTCCAGCTTTAGATATAGGTGTTAAGCCATCTTTTGATAATCTAAGTACAGCTCCTCTTTGCTTATCTGTAAAATACGTTCTAAACGATTCTCTTGCAAATGACTCTGGGTTTTTAGATATACCATAATTACCAGAGAATGGATTCGCATCTCCAAGAACCATATTACTTGCTGTTAGTTGTGAGTTTCCATCAGCATTATATATTGTATCTTTATTTGATACTATACTAATGACTTTATCCTCACAAAAAGCAATTAGACTAATTCTTCTTTGAAATAACTTTTGAATACTACCAAACGTAGGGTTTAAATCCTTAGTGGTTTTTTCAGCCATTATAAATTGATTCAAATCATTTATACTAGAATTAGAATTATATATACCAGAATATATTAAACTATGTGCTTTGTGTTCTTCTTCGTATATTTCTTGAGTCGTGGTAGACGCTTTAACACCATTAGAAATATATATAGCGTTAAAATCATCTTTGATCCTATTAGATTCAACTCCGTTTCCAAATGAAAAAGAATTATACCAAGAAAGTCCGGATACTATATTTTCTCCAATGTTTTCTTTAAACTTAAACTCAGTTTCAAAATCTCTCGATGCTCCATCTGGCGCGTATTCTTCTACCTCTGCCACAGTATAACCACCATCTTCCCTAATAAATTTAAATGATAAATTTGAATAATTAATCTCGTCAGAATTACTATTATTACTAGCAGGATCTTCTGTATCAATATCGTATTTAGGAAAACCTGGTGAAAAAGTTGCCGTAGAATTATCCCAAGATTCTAATATAGAAGAACTTGTAATGGTAGAATTTAATATCTCAACTCTACAACCTATTGGAGCAAAAAGTTCGTTTGTTTTGTCATTTATTTTTACTGGTAAATTATTACTAGCTTCGTAGTATATATCTAAATCTACCTCTTGTTTCTTAGGATCAAGTTCCCATATAGCTGGGAATTTACTCAAATCAGAAAGTAAAACAGATTTAACTGGATCTAGAAACTCGATGTCACAAAAGTTGTTATTAGCAAAATCGGCTGACATTATATTTTCACTAGCGTCAAGTGGATTAAAACCACCATTTGTAGCGCTATCTGTTGGACTTTTATCTAACTCAATTATGTAGCAAAGTCTTCTATTATGAGCGGCTCCGAATTGTTTTATCTTAGCCATCAATTGATCTCTTGTATCAGTGTCCGAGCTATCACCATTAGTCTTTACCAAATCTAGGTAATCTAATGCTGTTTGCTCTACGCTTTTGTAATCTTCATGCTGAGTGCTTGCCTTGAGATATCCCTTTCCGTCACGATATCTATTATAAGCTTTTCTCCAAGAAGTGTGATTGTATAGTTTTTTTACGGATACTTTTTTAATAGTGTAAACTACCGTGTCAGTTGTACCGCTAACTTTATTAAATCTAAATTGCGCTCCTGGGTGTAGGTTTCTTATAAAATCTCGTATTTTATTATCTTCATCTCCTTCTTCGTTAAAGGTAGGATCCCACTGCCTAGCATGTAATTCTCTATATTTTAGATCGTATCCTTGCCCTACCCCAGGTCTTGGGGCTAAATATCTATAGTTGTTATTAGAATCATGATTACCTTCCATCATAATGTGGTGATGAACCTTTGAAGTACCAAACTTTTGAGATTTATATCCACCAGTAAAAACTCCACCACCCCATATACCCTGTAGGTTAGCAGCCCAAGAATCGCTACCAAACAGAGTTGGATCTGCATTTTTAAAAGTTCCGTTGTGCAAATCTCTTCCCGGAGCAAAGAAAGATAAATGCATAAAATGCCTCCCAATCTCACCATCGTTAGAATAAGTTTTAGTATCATTCCCAACTCCTTGTTCCGTGTTGTCTGATGTTATACCGCTAAACCATCTTCTAGGACCAATTGCATGGTCGTCAACTGTAGTAACTACACCCTCTAACCCATTTATATGATTATCATTTATAGCGCCAGCATCGGTAGGGGTATCTCTTTTAGGTCTCTGTAGTGGACCAACCCAACCATCAACTTTTTTGTTTCTCCAATCACCTTGATTCGGAACTAATGGTGACGTAGATATTAAATCATCGTTAAACCAAACTGAATTACTTTTGATTTTCTTTTTTAAACCAGCTTGATTTTCAAAATCAGTTATCCAAGTTTTTAATGGAGGATAACTCCAACTAGAATCTTCTGCTGATGAATCTTCTCCAGACGTACACCCAGACCACGTAACACAACTGTATTTAGCGTAATTACTCGCCTCGCTTTGACCAGCGGCCATGTGCATTGAATCTATAAAGAAAGTAGGTTTAAATGTTGTAAGAATACCTTCCCAAGGACTATACCAATCTGTTACTCTTAACGAACCACTAGTAGTTGAATCGGCAGAAAAATCTCCGACGGTATTATTATTATCAGAGTGTTGGATACTATCTTCAGGGTCTGTAGCGAGATCCGCTGGATGCCCATGGTAATTTGTAAGACCATAATCATTTCCACTGGCAGCGTTATCAACGGTAGCCGATGTACCAATATCGTCTTGCCAATACCAACTCGCTGTTTTTGATGTTACTTGAAATTGATCTAGTGTACTAACTGGATTACCATTGTCAATTAAGTCTGTAACTTGATTTTTAGAAATCTTAACAAAGAATTTTCCTGAAAAGTTTTCACCATCTTTACGTTCTTTTCTTTCTATTTGAACGATTAAATCAGGATGTAACGATGGGACGCTATTATCATCTACTGTCGCTGTTGTTGTCGCTGAGTTTCCATCATAGTGAGCTATATCAGCGTCAATTTTAGTTATTTTAGTCGCTAATTTAAAAGTATAATTAGCGCCATACAACCCACTTGTTATTTTGTATTTTTTAGAAGAAATCCCCTTCCCATCCACATCTAATCTTCTCCATGAGATATATAAACCTGAAGTTCTAATTGGACCAGCTAGTGATTTATCTTCGGCTTTATCTTCTATTGGGACTCCACCAAATAGCGCTGATCCAGAATTGGTAAAGTTTTTCCAACCATCAACATCCATTTTTATAGTATCAACTTCTTTGTCAATCCTTTGATCTAGATCTGTAAATACATCTTCTGTTAGATAATCAGTACTCTTTTGGTCAAGTTGACCATAGTTAACTAATTGATATTTGATAGCGTCAGGAGCATTATTTTGAATATCAATAATTTTAAACTTATTCTCTGTTGATATTTGCTCTTCTCCAGTACCAATTTTTTTCTTTAAAATTATATAATCTTCCTCTGAAACTTTGTTTCTATCAGATGATGGAAATGAAATCCAAATATGACCTTTTGAATCATCTAACTCATAAGTGCTTTTTGTGACCCATGCTCTATCCATCACTAAATTATAATATGGATTAGAAGTTTCTTTTATAAAAAACTTTAATGAATCAACCCACTCTGGAAAATTATTAGCAACACTAGTACTTAATTGAAGATTTCTACTAGCGTTATTATTTCCATTATTATCTTTCCAAGGAATATTTACAGCACCATCTGTTGATGTAAGTACAGGTGTTTCTCTTCCGTACCTATCACTATATACAATTCCTATTTGATAATTTCTTTGCGACTTTATATGTTGCAATCCTTGTGTCTCAAAACTACCTATATTAGTTTTTCTATCACTATAACTAACAGATATCTCAGTGTCTTCTCCTAGATCATAATTTTGAACATAATTACCATAAACAACTCTATTACCAGTAATCTCTTGCGCTAACGCTTTTCTTGGAACGTTATCCCATGGTCTCAATAATTGGTTGGCTGGTAAAGCCGCATATATATTTTCCGTTGTTACTATGTACTTTCCTTTAGTAAGACCACCTTGCGCTTTGTAAGTCCCGCTAGTTGCTTCTAGCGATTTACCTAATCCAATATCGAGACCTTCGCCCTCGTGATTACCCATAGTATGCCAATCTTTATGGGAGTGTTTTATTGTCTTAATAGAATAAATAATAGGTGATTCTTCTTGTTTATATAATATTTCTATTTCCGCAACATCTTCTGGTGTGTGGGGTGTAATAAAGTCAGTTAGTTCTATAGAATGGATAGAATTAACCATAGCTTTATTATGCGGTTCCTCTACAACATAAGCATTGTCTTTATTGTAAAAAATATTTGTATCGTTGGAAACACTAGTGTCTTTGGGATATTTAGCGTTAAACACTGGGTGCGTGAAGGGGGCAAATGGAGAAAATTCTCCATCTCTATATTTGTATCTATAAGAAAATCTTGGTAATTTTGTTTCGAAGAGATTTGGAACGCTACTAATACTATCAACGTCTTCGGAGTGATTTATTTTTACTGAAGGAGCGTTTAAAGGTTTTAACTTAATAACTGTAATGTGACGTTCTTCAATATCTATAGTAATATCGTTTCCAAAAATGACATCACCTTTTGCCCAAGCATCAGTTATTACATTATCGCTATCATCTATAGCATGAAAATATGTTCCTTTTTCATAAGTAGGGGTTGGATCGTCAAATGCCACTATTTTTTTAACCCCTAAATATTCATTATTTCTATAGTGTTTAACTTCGTGTTGACCAGAAGCATAACCAACGTTAACAGCGGCAACACCTAATAGCGCATTTAGTTGCTTTATATTATACCAAGCTCTTTCTCCCTCGCTTAACGGTGTAAATGGACTGAGAGTAGTGTCTGTTATAAGATCTAAAGTTATCCCGTTAAAACTACCTTTGTCAAAAATTAATTGTGTGTGGTGATTTAACGTAAGATCATTAATAGTACCTTTTTTACATTCGTCAATATTTATTTTTCTTGGATCATTAACGTTATCAGTCCAAAGTAATAAATTATCTATTACATTTATACCCGTTATTATTTGGCCAGTAAATTTTAAAACAGCCTTAGAGGTACCAGCATACTTATCAACTATAACGGGCGTGAACCAAGGTCTATCTAAATTACTATCTTTTGAAACATCATATAAATCTACGTTAAATTCTATAATGGCGTCCGTGTTATAGCTAGATATAAACCAGTATACTTTATTTGACTTTTCATCAGCAAAACTACCCACACAAGTAAATCCACCTGGTATTATATCTTCTATTCTATGATTACCTAATATATTTTTAACAACACCAACATTAGATCCTTCTGAGGTTGAAACCTCTATATTCAGCGCATCTCTATATTCTCCATTAGGCACTAACCTCTCATCAAGGTCTTTGTTCATCTTACCTTTTAGAAAACTATTTTTAATCTCCGGCATATACTAGTGTTTTATGTGTTTCGATTTACCTC
>Ga0208299_1000888_pt1 | contig 24535 bp, 23 predicted proteins | sample 15_taG_FD_184089 | JGI IMG/M metagenome (GOLD analysis project Ga0208299, IMG submission 184089) | Marine viral communities from the Subarctic Pacific Ocean - 15_ETSP_OMZ_AT15312 metaG (SPAdes) (version 2) | ecosystem: Environmental > Aquatic > Marine > Oceanic | place: Pacific Ocean | collected...
AAGAACATATTATTAATAGAGAATTTTATGAAAACGCAAAAGACGTATTATGCCAGAGTAGTTTTCACACCAAGATTCTTAAGGAGAACTTAGAAATTGATAACGTTGTTAATCTAAGTGGCAATTTATGGTCCGAAGAACACTTTGCTTTGCTAGAAGAAGTGAACAAAGTAGAGAAGATAGATAAATATGCAATAATGGCATCAAATATTCCACATAAGAACACCGGGAAGGCTGTGGCGTACTGCAAAGCAATTAACGCTGAGCATGTGCTTGTACCTCCTAGTGGTCCCCAGGAGTTCCTTAGGGAGCTTGGGAGGTACAAGACGCTGGTGTTCCTGCCTGAGACGCCAGAGACGCTCTCTAGGATCGTTGTAGAGGCTCGCATGATGGGTATGAGTACGAAGGTCACTAAAAATATTGGAGCCATACACGAGGAATGGTTTTTGAAAAAAGGACTTGACCTAATAAATCATATGCGTTATAGACAGGGGGAGATAGTAAATATTGTTTTGGAAAGCCTAAATGCATAGCCCAAGAGTCTCAATCATTACATCGATATATAATGCAGATGACCAGATAGAGGGCTTTCTAGAGGACATAGTAAAACAGACATACTTTGATAAATGTGAGCTTGTGATAGTTGATGGAGCATCCCCTGGGAAAGAGCTTGATGTAATAGCCAGATATCAAAAACAGTACAGTAATATTTTTTACCATCGTCTACAAGAAGACCCAGGAATCTACGGCTGCTGGAATTACGCAATAGAAAATAGTTCTGGTGAATATCTAACAAATGCAAATGTGGACGATAGAAGAGCATTTAACCAGATAGAGAAATTTGTGTCCGTTCTAGATGCTGATTCAGGCTTGGATCTGGTGTATGGTCAGACATTTGCTACCCGCAGCCCTAATGAAACCTTTTACGATAACTCCTCTAACTATCAGCTATATCCAACGCACCCCTTCTCCAAGGAGGCGATGGTAAAATGCCTCCCAGGGTGCCAGCCGTTGTGGAGGCGGTCTATGCATCAGAAGGCAGGACTTTTTGATGGTAATTATAAATTTGCAGGCGATTGGGAGATGTGGCTGAGAGCCGTTCGCAACGGCAGCAGATTTATTATGCTTGAAGGCGTCTATGGTCTATATTATCACAATCCTGTCGGGCTTACAACTGATCCGAAAAAACGCAAGCATAAATTTTTAGAAGAGAAGAAAGTATTTTGGGATTACACAGATGTATATGGTCAAAAAGCTGTCGCGCAATATGGAGAGTATTTCAAAAGATGAAAAAAGTAATAAGTTTTAGCTTATGGGGAAATGACCCAATATATTGTGTGGGTGCCGTTCGTAATGCTGAACTGGCTATGGAACATTATCCAGGCTGGATTTGTAGATACCACGTAGGAAAATCAGTGCCTGAAGCTTACATTGAAGATTTATTAAAACAAGACAATGTTGAGATAAATTTGCGTAAAGAGTTAGGAGATTGGACTGGTATGTTTTGGAGATTTGAGGATGCTTCTGATCCGGGAGTATCTGTTATGTTGTCTAGGGACACAGACTCAAGAATAGATCATAGAGAAGCGCAGGCCGTCCAAGAATGGTTAGCCAGCGATAAAGATTTTCATATTATGAGAGACCACCCTTATCACGCAACACAAATACTTGGGGGCATGTGGGGCGTGAAGAACCCACTACTTTCAGGCATGAAGGTTATGATTGAAAATTATGTTAAAGGTAATTTCTGGCAGGTAGATCAAAATTTTTTAAGAGAAGTCATATGGCCTATTGTGTACGATAAGTGCATGGTTCACGATGAATATTTTGAAAAGAAAAGTTTCCCGACACCAAGAGAAAATAAAAGGTTTGTTGGTCAAGCTTTTGATAATAATGATAATTTGCTGAACCCAGAACATGCGGAGTTGTTGTAAGATGGAAATTTATAGAAAACATATGTTAGAAAAATATAATGTTAGCTTGCCGGAAGATGCCACGGTTAATGATTTTATTAAGGCTTACATAGAGGCAAAACAGGCTCGGATTGCCATAGCCTACCCCCAGCAGATGAATTTTATTAATATTATAATAAACAGTATTTGTAATCTGAATTGTTATTCGTGCGACCAGTTTATAGACACTGCCCCAGCCAAGAAAAGCGACTCGATGACTCTTCGACAGATAGAAGATTTTGTTAAGGAAAGCCAAGACTTAAACTGGCAATGGCATGAAATAAGAATCACTGGTGGCGAGCCTACATTACATCATGATTTTTTTAAAATTTTAGATACTATCAATAAGGGGCTCAAACAAAAATACTTACCTGATCTAACTTTAAAAATAATATCAAATGGCACGGGCAAGAAGGTCCGTAAAATTCTTGATATAGAAAATGCAAATTTAATGAAGTTTAACAGAGTCACAGATGGATTTGATTTAAGTCATATTGGCCACCCCGATTGGCTAATTGTTTGTTCTAAGCCACTTAAGGACACAATGGAGAAAACATACATTGAAGAATCCATTAATTTTAAAACGGGTGAAAAAAAGTTAGCGGAATTCATACCTGACTTTGGTAATGTATGGCAAGCGCCAATTGACCGACTTGACGAAATAGAAAAGATGCACAAGGGCTCGGAGGAGGATATTGCTAACCCCCCGCTTGATGGGTATTACCCACCTAATCTGACCACCGCCCAGGCTCAGTTCGTTAAAGAAAATAATATAATCCTAGACTGCCAGATGCACGCATCATGTGGTTGGGAACTTTCTCGTGCTGGCTTTAGGCCATGCAGTGGTGGTGGAGGTAGAGTTCTGGCTAACCAAGAGGACTATTTTGATAGCCTGTCAGATATTACGATAGATGAGTGTAATAAAAAGTTAGCTAGAATGTGCCTAACGTGTGGGCAGAACTTTTCATACTCAGTACCTTGTTCAAAAAGAAAAGATAGAACAGAATTTTGGCAACTTGCATTAACTAATTACGCGCTGAACAAACCTAAGTTAAAGGCATACGATCCATTTAACAGGAACGAAGATGAAGATAGATAGAATAATATTTTGTCTTAATAACAATAAATTGTACACTGATTTTTGGAACCCATTCTCAGAGGTTTGGAAAAGAAAATTTGACATGGTTCCTACACTGATGTTTGTAGGAACGCAGGAAGAATTAAACAGTAGCAATTTGTCGACTAAATGGGGTGAGATTTACCGCCTAGACCCAATTAAAAGTGTTATTGTTGACCCTAATATGGATTGGTCTACAACATGGGCGTTCTTCTATGGACCGACAATGTTTGGAGATGATGTGTGCTTAACAATGGGTATCGACCAGCTATCTTTAACATCTAGAATATTTAACTTTTTACAAGAGTCCGAAGCCCTGACAGACGATAAGTATATTATCGCTATGGCAGATGCATATAAGAATTTTTTGCCTGATGTATACCCTTCTGGGTGGCACATAGCGAGGGGCAGCACTTATAAAAAAATATTGGGTATAGATGATAATTGGGAAGCAGAAGTAAAAAAAGTCTTCACCTACAGAAACGATTACCCCACTCTACCATCAAATTACTGGGCTTTAGACGAATTACATTCTTCAAAAATTATCAATAATTATAATCTTGAAAATAAAGATTCGGAAGTGGTTCGATTAAGATTATTTCATGATGTTTTGGTGCCAAGAAGGTTAGACAGGGGCGGACGTTTAGGTTATGACATAGATATATTAAAAACAGGCGGCTACTCGGAAATACATAGTCCCAGGCCGTTTAAAGATAACGAGCAGTACATTACCGGCCTTATGCAGGCACTGTTGGAGGATATAGATGAGAAGCGATAAGGTAAGTAAAATTTTAAATAGGAAACAATTTCCTATTCTTATAGAGCCACATGGCATTACATTCTCCAAGAAGGAAAGGATACTACTAACAGGCGCAGATGGAAGTATAGGTAGAGCGCTAACGGCCAGGATTAATTTACAGAGTTCCTATATAGATGGGTTGCTTACAACAGATATCGTGGGTGATCATGAGTATTTAGACGTAACAGATTTTCAAAATGTCTTTTCTGTGGTAAATAAATTTAAACCAACAATCATAGTGAATATAGCAGGTGCTAAGCATGCCCCTCTAGGCGAGAGGGAAATATGGAAAACTCTATCCATTAATACAGTTGGCACGAAGAACATAGTAGACGCAGCCCCGTCAAATTGTAAAGTTGTTTTAGCATCGACGTGCAAAGCCAACAATCCTGAAATTGTTTACGGTGCTTCAAAGTTAATAGCTGAGAAGATAGCCCTGAACGCAGGAGGCAGTGTAGCAAGGTATTTTAACGTCGTAGAAACATCCGGAAATGTGTTTGAGATATGGGATCACCTGCCCAGTGACCAAAGCATTAAAGTTGTTGCTGAGTGTGAGAGGCATTTTATTTCATTAGAAGAGTCTGTAGGCCTGATTATGCACACAATGACATCTAGTCCTGGTAGATATATTGTTAACTCTATTGAAAGAAGGAACATGCTAGATATAGCAAACTCTCTATATTCCCAGAGGGATATTATTAGAATTCCCCCAAGGAAAGGCGACAGGATTTGTGAATTATTCAAATCTACGTCTGAATCAATAGAGTCTTATCACTTGGATTCTTCTGTAATAAAGTTAATAAGCATACATGATTAAAAATAAATTAAATATAGGTATATTTGCATACAACTTTAAACACTGGAAAACTCAAGTTGGGATACAAAATCTTATCTTATCCGGGCTGAAACCAAAAGTTGTACTCGCAGCAGATCCCATGAAATTAAATATCCACAGATCAAATGTGCGAACAAATCCTAGAGGTTTATTTTTGTTCCACCCGAAGGAGGTGGCTGCTGCACATAATATAGACTATCATGTCGTAAAGCATAATTCTTTAGAGACATCGAAGTTAGTGACAGATTATCAACTAGATTTAGGAGTTATCTTAGGCGCTAGAATACTAAAGCCTGTAGCTTTTAAAAATTTTACAAAGGGCGTGTTAAATATGCATCCCGGATTGTTACCTAGTAATAGGGGTTTGGACACAATAAAATGGGCGATCCTAAGGGGAACGCCACAAGGTGTTACCACGCATATTATAGATGCCAATATTGATCGTGGACTTCTTGTTGACAAGCAAAAAATAGAAATTTATAAAGATGATAGCTTAGTTGGCATTCAAATTAGAATTCATAATTTGGAGCAAAAGATGATGCTAGAATCTATTGAAGAAATATCAAAAAATGGTATTTCTAAATTTTGTAAATTAGGGGAAGGTAGATATAATCCTCCCCTCACAAGCCAGATAGAGGCAGCCCTTTCACATAAATTTCAAGATTATAAAAGGAAGTACTGTTCATGAATACGATACAACTTAATAAATTTGTTGATTTGCATGACGGCGAAAAAATAATTTTTTGTAAATTTGACTTCCTAAGCCAGGCCTCGCTTGAGATTAGTAGATTAAACCATAACGTTATTTTAATACTTGCTGGTAGTGATATGTGCTTATATAATCACCATATGGATATGATACCTAAAAATGTTAAAAAAGTTTTTTCATGGAATTGTTGTGTTGATTTGAGCAAGTGGGGACCTCTTGTTCAGCCAATACCAAGAGGGGTAGAAGTCTCAGAAGCTGTAAACAAAGGGTCTTTCTCATGGTGTGGCTATGAATTAGAAGGGGAAGAGAAAAGAAGGGTGCTTTCTAGCCCGCCACCAAGGGACCCAACAAAATTTATTTATGCTAATTTTAGAGTTAACACAAACCCATCCCATCGAACGGGTATAAAAGAAATTGCACAGACAACTGATTTTATTACGTGGCAGGAGCCAAGTGGCCGCACAGATCGAGAAAGATACCTCAGCGAGATACCATACATGAATTTTGTGGATGCCATACTAGACCATGAGGCAGTGCTATGTGCCCAAGGTAATGATAATGGTGATAATTTACGTGTATATGAAACTCTATATTTAAAACGCATTCCGCTTACATTTAACCCAGCAATGTATAGAAGTATACACCACATGTTTCCTGTTGTGTTAATAGAAAACAATAGTAACTTAAAAGACTTAAACTTTTTAAAAAAGGAAATAGAACAAGCAAAATGTAGACAAAATGATACATTAAGGTATCTTAGCTTTGACTATTGGAAAGATATGATCCTTGAGGAGGCTAGTAAAATATGAATGTGTTAATAATTCAAGAGAATGGCAGGCATGATGAAAATAGAGATTTTCGTGAGTGCTATAGCCTAAAAAGGTCTTTTGAAAAACTAAATCACACGGCCACAGTCTGGGGTCTAGGGCATTCTAATTATGATATATTACCTACATTTAGTGACTATGATTTAATAATTAACTTGGAGAATTATGCTCATGTCTCTGGTAATTGGTTGCCCGATCTCTCGAATACAAAAGCAATAAAACTTTTGTGGTCTATAGACGCACACTGTTTGGGGCTTGATATGTTTGAAAACGAGTTTGTTAGGGGGCGTTATGACTATCTTCTGCACTCTACCAGGGATTTTGTTTCCAAGAAGCATCATATATGGTTCCCCAATAGCTACGATGCAGATATTATTAAACCATTAGATATCCCTAAGGAACACGTTTTGGGATTTTGCGGAAACTATGTTAATAGAAAACCATTGTTAGACTGGATGAGTGGAACTTACGGCTTACATTTAGATATATTTGTTATTGGTGATAAGATGGTAAGAGCGATTAATTCTTATAAATGCCATTTTAATATGAATATGTCGTGGAAAAATAATTCAGCGATCAATTATCGAAACTTTGAGACCATAGGATGTGGCACAGCCTTATTAACTAGTGATAGTTCAGAATACCATGAATTAGGTTTTATAGACGGGGTAAATTGTTTTATCTACAGTGATATTGATGAATTAAAAGAAAGGGTAAAGCACATCCAAAACAATGATATTAGCGAGATTGCAAAAGCAGGGTTACAACTAGCCGAGAAACATACGTATGACCAGCGGGTCACTAAATTATTAGAGGATATAAAATTATGAAAATTGTTGCTGTTCTTGGCAAAGGAGACTTGGCCATAAAAGTATGTGAGTGGTTTTTGGAGTCGCCAAATTACAAGTTAGTCTGTGTAGTCCCGGTCACCCCAGAACCTAGCTGGACTAAATCTTTATCTGACTGGGCCAGACACAATGCCGTAGATATTGTTAGCTCTGGTCATTACAAGGACCTGCCGTTTAAACCAGATCTTGTTGTGTCTGTTTTTTACGACAAAATTATTAGAGATAGGTTTATAAGATCCTGCAATAAAATTATTAATATTCATAACTCGCCATTACCGAAATACAGGGGGGTTTCTCCAATAAATTGGGCTTTAAAAAATAATGAATTAGAGCATGGGATTACAATACACGAAATAACGCCTGGAATTGATGATGGGCCAATTATAGCTCAAATGAAATATACTATTTATCCTGAATTTGATGAGGTGGCAGATGTATACAAGAGAGCCCTAGAATATGGCTACATTTTATTTAAAAATACGATTCCTTTAATTGACGCTATCCAACCAAGAAAACAAGATGAAGAAGTTTCTTCATATTACAATTCTAGCCAGAATGCTTCTCTAGGGGATCGAAGATACTTTACAAAACACGAAAAGACAGCGAGGACTTCATGAAGATAGGTTTAGTTGGATACGGTTATTGGGGTAGAATATTACTAAAAAATATAGAATCTCTTGTGGGGGATAGATGTGATATTACAATATGTGAAAAGCTGCCCACAAACCAAAAGCGTTACAAAGTTGTTAAAGACTATAAGCAATTAGAGTGCGACATGGTATTCATAGCAGTTCCATCACGACAACACTATGAGATTTGTAAATATTTTTTGCAAAAAGGGGTTGATGTATTTTGCGAAAAACCTCTCACTTTAGCTACGAAAAGTTCTAGTAATTTGTACGAGATAGCAACAGAGAACGATGCTAGACTGTTTGTAGATTGGGTATTTATTTATAACCCATGTACCCAGACTATAAAAGAAGTTATTAAAAATTATGGAAAGCCAAAAAATATTATTTTTAATAGACTAAACTACGGACCTGCCAGAGAGGACACAACGGCACGATGGGACCTGTGCAGTCATGATGTTTCCATAGCGTTGTATCTGCTTGGTGAAAGGCCGACAGATGTTCGTTGGTTAGATTTTAGTAGAAACAAAAAGTCTAAACAATTCGATAGCTCTACGGGAGTGTTAACATTTTCGGACACAACGGTACAAATAAATTCTAGCTGGGAATATGGCAAAAAATACCGCCTCTGTAGCATGGAGATAGGTGATAAATTTTTATATTGGGATGACATAGAAAAAAGTGTTATTTTTGGGGTTGACAATTGTGAAGTATCAAGTTATTCTCCTTTGGAGAAGAGTATCGGTGTATTTTTAAATGATAACTATGATCATGATAAACAAAAAGAACTGACTCTACAAACAATAAGGATTTTAGAAAATGAAGGTTCCGTTTAATAATCTAAACGCTCAATGGCAAATAATTAAAAAAAATTGTTTATTAGGTTTTGAGTCGTTATTTGAAAAATCAAACTTTATACTTGGTGAAGAGGTACGAGAGTTTGAGGAGCAATTCGCAAAGTATGTAGGCTGTAGGTATGCTGTTGGAGTTTCCAACGGCACTGATGCATTAAAGTTGTCGGCACAGTCGCTGTCCCTTGCGGGCAAGACTTGCTTTATAATACCAGCGTATACGTATGTAGCTACCTTGATGGGTATAGAACAGGCCTACCCAAACTGTAAATACATTCTTATAGACTGTGATGAATACTATCAAGTTGACCCACACAAAATTAGAGAGACAGTAGCAGCCAATCGTCACTTGTATGACAATATGGTGCTAGTACCAGTTCACCTATATGGTTATTCGTGCAACATGGATAATTTAATGAACTTAGCAAAAGAGTATGACTGCCAAGTCATAGAAGACGCCTCACAGGCGCACGGCGCTAAGTGGAAAGACCAGATGGTTGGTAGTTTTGGGGATGTGGCAGCTTTCTCTCTTTATCCCGGTAAAAACTTGGGGGCTGCTGGTGACGCTGGGATCGTCACTACTAATAGTGAACAAATATATCAAAAACTCCTTAGATTAAGGAACATAGGTTCGCTAAAGAAGAACGAGCATGAGATACGAGGCGGCAACCACCGTTTAGATACTATCCAAGCAATAATATTAAAAGAAAAGTTAAAGCATATTGACCGCTGGAACCAAATGAGGCGGGATGTTGTTTCGAAGTATGAAAAAAAGATAGTAAACAACTCTATAATTTTGCCCAAAACACCACCTAATTGCACACCAGTACACCATGTATATCCTGTAAGGGTCGAAGATAGAATAAAGTTATCTGAACATTTAACAAACAATGGAGTGCAATGGGGCATGCATTATCCCACATGTATAGAAGAGATGCCAATGTATACACATTTATCTATCCCAAATAAACAATCCTTATATTACGGAAAACATTCTGTTAGTTTGCCAATTCACCCCTTCATGGCGCTAGAGGAGATAGAATACTTGTGCGATGTCTTGAATAACTATGAAGAGTAATGGATTACTTATAACCGGCGGCTCAGGCATGGTAGGCTCAGCATTCCTACGTGCATATCCAGATGCCATTTATCCAACTCGCCAAGAACTACACTCTATGCTAAAAAGTATTTTTCATAAACAAGAATTTGGAGGGAAAAATATAATTCATCTTGCGGCAAAGGTTGGTGGAGTCAAGGCAAATATAGAACAAGTAGCAGAGTTTTATAATCAAAACTCTGCGTTAAATGAAAAGGTATTATCCGCATCCTACCTTGGGGGAGCAAATAAAGTAGTTTCTCTTCTTTCTACCTGTGTTTATCCTGGTGCCCCTTATATAGCCTACCCCCTTACCGAGGACCAACTGCATCTCGGGCCACCACACCCGTCTAATTTTGGTTATGCATACGCAAAAAGAATGGTAGACGTTATGTCTCGCGCATACCGCCAGCAATATGGATGCAACTTTATCACGGCTATTCCAAACAACCTTTATGGTGAAAATGATAATTTTGATTTAGAAAATGGTCACGTCATACCAGCGATTATAAGAAAGGTATGGGAAGCGAAAACAAATGATAAGCCATTTATAGAATGTTGGGGGGATGGCTCGCCATTAAGAGAGTTTACATATTCTGAGGACATCGTTAAAATACTAATGTTTTTATTAGAAAACTATGATGAGCCAGAACCAATTAATATTGGAAACACCGAAGAATATTCTATTAAAGAAATAGTAGAAATGATTTGTTCTATTTTTGAGTATAAAGGTAAGGTAAAGTGGGATACGCGAATGCCATCTGGCCAGCACAGGAAGCCTAGCTCTAATCGAAAGCTATTAGAATTGGGCTGGGATAAAAAATGGTATACTTCTTTAGAAAAAGGCTTGACAAAAACATGTTTATGGGTTAAGGATAATTATCCTTCAATAAAGGGTGTTACATGAAAACAGCGCTAGTGACAGGTGTAACTGGCCAAGACGGCTCTTACTTATCTGAATTACTACTGGGCAAGGGTTATAAAGTAATTGGCCTTAAAAGAAGGACTTCTACTATTTGCACAGAGCGTTTAGACCATATCTTTGAACATCCCAGTTTTATCATGAGATATTTTGAACTTAATGATTCAGGGTGTATGTGGAGATTATTATCTGAATATAAGCCAGATGAAATATATAACCTCGCCGCGCAGTCTCACGTTAGAGTATCTTTCGAAGTACCGGAGAGCACAACAGATACTATAGTTATGGGAACACTGAGGATGCTAGAGGCAATGAGGCATGTTGTGCCTAACGCACGATTTTACCAAGCGTCCTCATCAGAAATGTATGGTGACAATCCCGAGTGCCCCCAAAATGAGGGAACAGCACTCCAGCCAGCTTCCCCGTATGCCTGTGCCAAAGTTTACGCACATCACCTTGTAAGGAACTACAGAGAGTCTTACGGCTTACACGCATCGTCTGGCATCCTTTTTAATCACGAGTCCCCTCGCAGGGGCGAGACATTTGTTACTCGCAAGATTACGATGGCTGCGGCAAAGATTAAGCTTGGCTTGCAAGATAAACTTTACTTAGGCAATTTGGACGCAAAGCGTGACTGGGGGTTTGCAGGCGATTATGTAGAAGCTATGTGGCGGATGCTGCAACAAAAAGAGCCAGATGATTATGTCATAGCAACTGGTGAAACGCATACTGTAAGGGAATTCTTGATTGAAGTGTTTAGCTACGCGGGTTTGGACATCGATCGACACGTAAAAATAGACCCAAGGCTTTTTAGGCCGCACGAAGTTCCGCTTTTGTTAGGAGATTACAATAAAGCAAATAGACAGTTGGGGTGGAAACCTAAAGTTAGATTTAGAGAGCTTGCCAGGATGATGTACGAGGAAGATTATAATTCAATAAAGGAGAAAAACAATGAGTGAAGAAAATAATATGCACCTTAGCGATCAGGCTATGGGTGCCTTGATGATGGCCTTGCAGAGGTCTCTGTTAGAACAGTCGGATATCATTCCAGTCCTCAAGGGCTTTGAATTTAAACTTAGTGATAACGGTTTAATGGTCATGAATCCCCCGACTGTTAAATTTAATACGGAAGAAGAGGATGCCGAAGTATAATTATAGATGTCTTGACTGCGACAGAGAGTTCGAATTATACCATTCTATGTTCGAAAACATAGAGAAGTGCATCTTGTGTGAAGCTGGAGAAGTTAAAAAGATACCTTCTCTATCTTTTTCTGTTTCCACTGTAAATAAATCTGGAAACTTAGTAAAAGAGTTTATACAAGACGCTAAGCAAGATGTAGAAATAGAGAAACAGAAGCTGAAAGAGGAGTATAAATGATTGAATTGATAGTAGTATTGGTTTTGTCTGTGCTGTTAAACATTTTTCTAATCTGGTACACTTACAAAACCTTATCTAATCTTTTGTATTTATCAGAGAATCTCGGTTCCCTATACGATATTGTGTCAGATTTTGGGGAACATTTAAAAACAGTATATGAATTAGAAAGATTTTACGGAGACCCAACCTTAACACATCTTTTAGAACACTCAAATGCTATTAGGGAAGAGCTGGGCAGGTATGAGGATATCTTCTTGCTCTCGGAACCATTCGAAGACGAGACAACCGAGGAAGAAGAGGAGGCCCTTATTGATGACGAAGAGGAAGCGGCGTAAGCGTACAAAAAGGTTATATTTTACCAAGGAACACGAAGATGCTATCGTAGAATACAATAATACTTCCGATTCAAGGAAGAGAACACAACTATATACGACTTTTATACAACCAGCCTTTAATGAAATGGTTGATAAGATAGTCTTTACATATAAATTTACAAGTTTACCAAACATAGAAAATCTTAGAGATGAATGTAAAATATATTTAACAACTATTTTAGATAAATATGATCGTGATAGAGGCTCTAGAGCCTTTTCGTATTTTAGCGTTATAACAAAAAACTGGTTTATTCACAAAGTAAAGAAAACAAATTTACAAAATAAAAGGGAAGTTAACATAGAGGACTTAAGTATAGAGCACCGACTAAAGTATATGTCAACAGAAATTGATTATGAGGATAGGAGGCAGGAACGTGAGTTTTGGCAACATCTATGGAAAGAATTAGAATCTTGGGAGAAAATGAAACTAAAGACAAACGAAGAAAAGGTTCTTCAGGCCATTAAAATTCTTCTTAGCGATGTAGACAATTCAGATTTAATTTTTAACAAGAAAGCTATTTACTTATACATTAGAGAGATTACCGGTTTGAACACTAAGCAAGTTGTCAATAACTTAAATAAGTTGAGATCTAAGTACAGAGCCTTTAAATATCGCTGGAACGAGGGTCAACTATGAAAAAATTAGATGATTATTTAGAACAAGCAATAACAAATATTGATAACGACAGGAAGATTACAAGAGAACTTCTTGACGATGTTGTGCGCTATATGAGCAAGGACGAGTCCCGACACAGAGAAGTGGGTCTGACTGCGTCCAAGTACGTTGAGACGCTCCAGAGGTCTAATGAGCAGCTTGTAAAGGTTGCTGCGCTCATCCACAAGAAGCAGGAAAAATCGGTCGGGCTCACAAACGAGGATAAAGAAGAAATATTTAATCTCATTAAGGAGGACATCTGATGGCCGGTAGAAGTCTGGAAAGGTTACTTGGTGAGGGAGGGCTTGGTGAACTTAACAATCATGAACATGAGAGGTTTGGCCTAAGAGAAGATAAATTTTCAAAGGGAGGGCTTTCACGGATTAAAAAAGCTAGAGAAAAGGTCTTTAGTGATAGCGGCACTGCAAACCTAAAGGGCCCATTTAAAGCAATTTGTTTATATGCTGATACTGACCCTGTAGGCGATGTGCCTTTTTTGAGAACCTTTGCCGCTGAAAAACCCCTGAATTCTAATCTTGATCTTATACGAGTGATTGCTAGAATTCCGGAGCTTCATGCTAGTATACCTAAACCTATAATTGCTGGTGAATCTGGTTTGATTTGTGCTGAATTAAGAAATCTAGCCATTGTTATGCACCCAGTTTTTTATTCTTTGGGAGGAACTCTTCCCAATCCAGGAAATATAATAGAAGTTGATTTTCCTGATGACAATAATAAATCATATGGAACATACCTGAGAATCATTAACTCTGAAGGACATCCTGTTGTAAGCGGGCCGACCGCAGAGGAATTATTAAATGGTGCGACGTTCCTCACTCCCGTGCTCACACTCGGACCGGTCGCGTAGATGGCTAAAGATAAGTGTAGAGTATTTGGACCCAGTCTTGTAGAAAGGTTCGCTGGACAAAATTGGGGGTACCGGCCAGAGAAACAACGTGAGAAGGCAGACGCAGATAGCGAAATCCTTAAGAGGAAAGAACAAGGGGAAGAAGTTACCCTTGAAGGCCAGGGCTGCACTCCACTAGAAGAGCCCTTACCAAAATACCAGCGTGCTGGATGTGAGTTTATAGAGCCCCATGATGCTTCTGAACTATGGGGTCGCCACCGCATAGTCTTTGGTCGCGATAGGCATACAAGAGAGGCCTTGGCGGGCTATGGTGGTAGTGGGTGTACAACTGCTGGTTCTATAGATATTGTGGTCGGTAGCCAAGGATCTAAGCCAGATCCAAAGATTACAGCGGGCCCAAACTTTTTTACAGATGCAGCTAGAATTTATATCTCGCAAAGAGCAGATATAGATAGATACTTTAATTTGCCTATTGACGAAAATCTTGGGATCCTAGATTCTGTAAATAGATCAGCTATTGGGATAAAGGCAGATTCTGTAAGGATCATAGGAAGAGAGGGAATACGTTTAGTCACAAATTCAAGAACTGGTGGTAGCACACCAAAAGAATTTAATTCTAGAGGTGAAAGAATTCAGAGTGATGGTCCCGATAGAGGTATTCATCTTATAGCCCATAGAAGGGTTGGAACATTTAGAACTATGAACCCCACGTTAGGGGCCGTCCCGAACTTTTTTGAAATCAACAGACTTCAGGCATTAGTGAAGGGCGAGAACTTAATTCGATGTTTAGATGTATTGGTAGACCAAATCATGGATTTGAGCATGGTTGTCGAGAGTTTCTCGCAAGCACAAATGGAATATAATATGAGGCTAGCTTTCCATACACATCCAACATCTGGAGGGGTAGCCTTCCCTGATCCTGGGAATATTGGCGGCTGGGCAAAAACAGTTTTGTTCCAAATGAAAGATCATATCTTTACGCTTGGAACATTTAACTTTAAACTTGGAACTTGGTTTAAGATGAACTTTCTTTCCACAACTTCGCCTCTGAGTTTCTTGTCTAGATATAATAAAACGAATTAAAGGAGGCATAGATAAATGGCAGATCCAGATCCATATTTTAATTCTAGAAAGTGGACAGAAGAAATATCAGACAGAGTCTTCTATGACCCTATAAACCGCTCTTATGCTACGTGGGGGCTTTCTGACTGTCCTGGCACCACCGATGCGGGCCCGTGGGATGGGCGTGTTGGATTTGGGTATCAAGTTGAGCGCGGTGACCTCGACGGCATCACGGAGCGAGGCACACTTGACTCGTGGGCTGACGGATGCTCGGATGGTTGTCCTGAGGGGTATATATGCGCTGAGGTATATGCTTTTGCTGGTTCGTATGTGGGTTTAGGCGATTTATTCACAGATGAAAGCAAACGGGACGAGGACATCGAATATGCCGAGACGCATTACGGTTTAGAGATTAGGGATTGCTGTGTCCCAGAAGGCTTCGCTGGAGACGACGAGGACCGTGGAGAATCTGTTGACCCTGACGACGTAGAACAGCAGCAGCAGGATATAGTGGGTTGTACAGATCCGGGGGCCTTAAACTATAATTCTTACGCAACTAGGGATTGTTCCGGATTTCCTTTGGGGGCAGACCCCGATTATTCCTGTTGTGTGTATCCCGGAGAGGGAATTCCTGGTGGCCCCGGTGTTCCAGACGAACCAGAAACTCCAGAGTCCGCTAGCACCGCAAATTGTGCAGATCCGGAAGTAGACGCATTAATTATTGAAACTTACCAAACATGTTTTCCGAATCCAAAGGCTCCTGTTCCAAATTGGATTAATCAGCCAGAAGGGGAAGCATTTTTAAATCAAAAAACTTGTGAGTATTCTATTGTAATATTTGCAGATCCGCCTGATTGTAGCGAAGAATATATTAATTCTTTTATAGGCCCAGCAATTAATAATCTTTTATCTTATTACAACAAAGAAGAAATCACTACTTTCACTAATCCACAAAACTTTAGAGAAGTTGAAGAATCTTCTCTTCTTGCTCTTACGAGAGGGATTAACCCTGTTTTTTATCGTGAGGGCCTACAGTTTGTTGGTAGTGCAAGAGCTAAGGATTTTTATATTCCCCCACGACCATTGGCTAAAACAAGAATACTTGTCACTGTTGGCGCGGAAGAGTTTAATAGAATCCCAGAAAAAGAAGAAAACCTTTTTGAAAGTGTCCTGATAGGAGCCCAGGCAGAGCCATCTTACGTTGTTTTTTCGACTACGGACATGACCAGAGCATTTGATGTAGTTGCGCGTAGTTTTAGATTTTTTGAAGTACCATATGTTGAGTGGGGAGTTGAAAACGGAAAAACTATAAAAGGCCTAAACTTTGTTAAAGATGCCGACAGAATTGAGAAATTTTATAACAGACTTAAATCTCTTATTGAAGAATCTTATTCATCCATTTTTGATTTGGAATCAATAAAAATTAATTTTAATTCCAACTATAAGATAACTTCGATACAAGCCACCGCACCATATAGTGTTCCCGTTGAAGTAGAAATAGGACTTTCTAGCTTTCTAGAAAAGCCCACAATAAATAATGCTACAATAATGGCCTATATATCGAGACTTCCAGACATGAGGGACGACTTAATGTCTAGGGTTCCAATGTCATGGTACGATCTTTTGGAAAAATATAGATATCCTGCAATAGAAGAATCCTATACTAGCGACTTAACCTCTCCTATTGGAGAAGAGTTCGAAGGACTTCTGGCTCTGTCGGAGGCGGCATGTCCCGCTGGGTCTTCTGCTTTCGAGCCGAAGAAGACAGCAGGGCAGTGGCTCGGAGCAGAAGCGAATTCTATAGCGCAGGCACTTCTAAACAAGTTAACAGAAAATCCTTGTGCGATAATGGACGCAAGAATTTTAGAGAACCAAAACAGAGAAAGCCTTGTTATGGAAGTCGTTGACCTCACCCTAAAAGAATACTTGTCAAGCGACAGAGTAATTAATGATCTTCCGATTATGATAGCAAATGCGGCGTTTGAGAAGGGCTCTAACTGGTCAGATATAGGTAAGCTGTATCAATCTATGCTTGATAACCTTGGTTATTGCGGCTGGATAGACCTCATTAAAGCAGCTCTCGATTGTGCTTTGAACGCACTAGGTTATGATGATTCAATTAGTCTTATAGTCGGCGCTGCCGTCAGGGGGATGGACAACGAAGCTTTTGCTAAGTTTTTAGGTAAGTTATCCCCAGAAAAAGCAGAAATTATTGTTGCGTCTGTATCAGAGGTAGCGCCGCAGTTACTCCCATTCCTTAAGAGTTTCATAACCATAGAAATAGTTGATGGCGAGGGTGCTATCATAAAGCCAGTACATGACCAAGAATTGGCTTATAGTTATTCTAGTGCCGGGGCGTATAGAGAGGTAGCTAGAAAGCCAGGCATATCTTCCTTTATTGGCTCACCACCGAGCTACCCGCCCCCTAGTGCAGAAGACTATAGAACGTTAAACCAAATTGTTTATGATCTTATTATAAATGACCTGTTAAGAGCAGAAGAAATTTTAGAAGTGTTAGAGACACTCCCCGGAGCCTCTATGGCTATAGACATCCTACAGAAGATGGATAAATTCTGCGTTGCTCCACCAAGATTCTATCCTCCTTTGAGCGATTTTATTAGGCTTCCGGGAATTAATGTTGATCTCTGTGCGATAGGGGAAGGCGGGTTGGTTACCCCTATACCCGGTGCATTCGAAATTCCTAAATTAACACTTCCTGGACTTGGGCACTCTCTAATAAAATCAGCGATGGCGCTTCTTAGACAGATTACAAAGTTGGCACTAATACTCATTCTTAGAAGAATAATAGAAATTATATATGAGGAGATGTGTAAAGATAGAAGCCCAGGAGATCCGCTGGGCTTAAGGGATGCGCTTAGAAGTAAGTGTGGAAGCTCTGTTACTGACGAACAACTAAATCTGGTGATCTCGGACATCAGCGATAATCAAGGCTGTTACAGTGATCCTGCTGCTTTGGGCAGATTTATAGACAATGTCTCCTCGGTCATAACTGAATGTGAATTCGTCGATCTTATAAATGGGGTTGCAAGCGAAAATATTTATGATTTAATCATCCAAATCATGAAGGTTGACCCGCTTACTCTTCCGCTCGTAGAATGTCTGGGCGACAGGGAATCACTGACATCGTTTTTCAGGTCTATCGGTGCCTTCGTTGATCTAGAAGCTCTTTGCGTCGTCCAGCCACAGGATGTTCCGTTTAGTCAAGATATATGTGATGATTTAGGCCTGCTCGCGCTGTTCAGGGATACTAGGGCCGAGGCATTAAGAGAAAAGGGCGTGGATGAGGAGTGTATCAACGATCAACTATGTAGACTGAGAGACAGAACAATGTCTGACTTAGAGGATCTTATGGGCCTACTCCACGGAGGGATTGAGGGGATTCTACCAGATCTTATAAACGACCCAGATAGCGAAAAATCCAGCCTTCTTCCAACTGTCCTGCCTTCAACAGAAATATTTACTAATTCAATATTTAGTTCTATGTTCCAGGGAATAGAAACACAATTTGTAGAAGATGTTATTGGTAGAAGGGGTTTCCTCAATATGTGCTTGGCCGACTCACGTGGTAGAGGATATGTACAGCATATAGGCTTTCAAAGAATGTTTGGCCCTTCCACTTTCAATATTTATGGGTCTAGAGGCACCAGGACATATCCTCCCCGAGATGAGTGGGGACAGGGGGCAGAATCCCCAGAGGACCACAATGACTGGGTTACAGAGGTCAACCCGGACGGGATTGAATATACGCAGGATGCGGCAAAGTTTATTTGGCTTCCATTCTTCTTTAACCCACTAAGCTCTACGGGCGAGCAAACGGATGATGTTGACGACGAGGCTAGGGACGAGGGGCCCTCCATGGCTGAGGGCGGCTCTTTTAAAGGACGCCCGCCAGCAGTTGGTGGTCTTCCCGATAAGGTAGCCGGATATCTTCAAGAAGAACTATCATCATATACTATTGATTTTAGATTAGATGACGATTATACTTTTGAGCAAACATGGGAGGATTACGACGATCCGGAAGAAATATCGTTTAAGTTTAAATATGATTACCACAAGAACCCGCCCGCAGGAAGAACTAGCTATGATTATGGCGGCTACAGGGTAAAAGTGAGTATGACACTTGACGGAACAACAGAAACAATGGTCAAGTATACAACAGAAGATCCTCTTCTCCCTGAAGTCTCAGATTATATAAGATTCTTTTTAACACCAGAACACTCAGTGGAACATAGAGCTTGTGACCGTAACGGGTGCTCTGCTGATCATTGGGCCGCGTTTATGCTTAGAAAGATCGATAGAGTTTTAGATCCAGACACCATCAGTGAGGTGGATCGGAGCGGCCTCGAAACTGCTTTTACCGGTCGTTTTAGGGACACTATTTTTAGTGATGTTAGCGAAGGTTTTATAGAAATGATTACAAGTGATATATCTAGAACAGATATATTTGATTATGGATTTGACAGGCATTCAATACCAGAAGTAGTCTACTTTCATGAGGAGCCTGGGATGTCGCTGCCGGAAGCGATAGAAAGGTATGGAGGGACCGAAGGAAACCCACCATTCTATATAAAAGAGCCAGCAGAAGCTGGCTTTACAAAAGTGGCTAGATCTATAATACCTGAAATCCAAGCATGTGATGAAGGCCAACCTGAAACGGTAGACTTTCCGAATTACGAAGAACTTGTAAAAACTGCAAATGATCTGTTGAATAGAGTTAAAGATGATAGGCGACTTTCAAAATGTAACGGAAATCTTCTAAATGTTATAGAGGCTCCGTTTGATAGGGCGCTCCCGGCAGCAGCAAAAGCACTAAATGAGTCTCTTATCTACGCTACAATAAGAACTTATTTGGTAGAGTTTATGTTGAAGTCCCTACCAGTTTACAACTTTATGAGACCGGGATACCCAAATAATTATACAAACTTATTAACTGAGTACATCGTTGAATACATGGAAAGGGGCCTGAAAAATACAGGGAGAGGGGCCAATTATGTAGAAAAATGGGAAACGTATTGGTGGATTTTCTTAGAACAAGTTGTGCAGTCTTTTAAATTAAAATACCAAACGATGGTTAAAAACCCATCCGCGACGTTGGGTGAGCGCAAGCGATTGTTAACGGTTCTTGGAGGGCAGGATGCTTCGCAAGCTGAGATTGATGCTTTAAATTCAATAACTGAGACTGTTGAGCGTAATTGGGAATACTATAAGAACACAAAAGATCCCACGAAGGCCAGGGACAAGAAGAAAGAAGATTGGGAAAAAATATTTAAAATTGATAGTGTTAGAAGAGATTGCAAAGTTATACTTAGGCGTTATGTGGGTGAAGAACTTGAAAGGATGAGTACAGTTCTTAGTGATGTTCTTCCTAAAGATGATTTATATCCGATACACAATGTAGATGATCTAATACTGCTTTCGAAGACGCGCCCCACGCCAGTGGAGCTACACCTTCCTGGTCTCGCTCCCAGGACGCCATATGTTGCTGGGGCGGTTAACGTGGATGAGGCTGGGCCTGTTGACGTAGCTAGCGCGGCAGTCGCTGCGGGAGCCACTCACCCGTTAGATGAAATAGGGGAGATTCCTTTCGAGGAAAGAAATTGGCCTTTCGTGCTTGAACGATATATAAAAATCGATACTGATGGCTTAGGCCCGGTTGTACACCGCCTCGGCAAGATAACAAATATCTTTGATTGGCAAGAATATGTTGAGGAGTCAGGGATACCAATTCCTGAGGATGGTAGTTGGAAGTTTGGAATGAGGCTTTCTTTTGTTCCCTTGGAGAAGGATTTAGACAGCGCTGGGTTCTTAGGGCGTCGGGGTATTGAAGAAAATATTATTGCGGGAGCTGATTATGATGAAAAAGCTTATACTGAAAATTATAAATATCTAATTCCAATGGTTAGTGTTGAACTCCCAATCGCATCTCCCGACCCTGGTGGCACTTACACCGCCGCCCTGTACGGTGACTATGTCCAGCCATTATTGTGTAAGTTAGTCGAAGAAACGGAATACAAGCTGTTGTTTACTCATATTTTCCCATTGGCAAGATACATATCTTTCCTCGCAGTTTATGTTGCTAACACATTTGTTCCTTCTTTGGCCAAAGTTAGTGATGGGTGGGCGGCCACCAAGGCAAAGAAGAGAGGCGGCGGCCAATGGATAGGAGCCGGGAAATTTGGAGGGATGAGAACATGGCGCGGTAAAGAGGGGATGGAAGATTCTTTACATAAAACAAAAACAATGGTAAGGCAGCTATTAGAAGCTTCTTGTAACACTAATTACTTATATAAGGACAGGGAGGAAATCTCACCAAAAGAATCTTTTGTTAGAGCCAACAAATCTGGTGGTGATTTCGATCCTGGTTTAAAGTGGTGGCAATGGAGTTCTTTAAGACCCGCACCTTGTAAAAAGAAGGATGAATAAAAAATGGCAGGATTTTCACCAAAATTACCTCTAACGCTAGACCAGGACGATGGTTACACCTTAACTAAAACTCTAAAAGAGGTTACAAAACAGAACTTCAAAATGCTTGTTTTAACAAACCCTGGGGAAAGAGCTATGGATCCTGAGTTCGGTGTCGGGATTTTAGCCTATTTGTTTGAAAATAATAGCATATCGACTCAAGGTCGGATAAGGTCAAGGATCAGGGATCAAACAGCAAAATATTTACCTCATATAGAGATAGTGGAAGTATCTTTTAATTCAATCATAGCAAAACCCAATATCGCAGAAAACTTTTTGGGAGTTTCAATAACCTACAACATTAAAAGAATAGCGTCTGGAGATGTTTTAGAAATCCCAATAAATTGATGTCAGTCACTAATTAATAGAGAAATCGGAGCACATTCGTTAGATGCCTTCTCGAAAAACGCCAATAAAATATACAAGCAGAGAGTTTAATTCGATTAGAAGAGACTTGGTAGAGCATGCTAAAAGATATTATCCTGATACTTTTAAGGATTTTAATGAAGCATCCTTTGGCTCGCTTATGATAGATACAGTCGCCTATATAGGTGACATCATATCGTTCTACTTAGACTACCAAGTTAATGAATCCTTCATGGATTCTGCGATAGAATACAATAACATTATTAGGCTTAGCCGCCAAATGGGATACAAGTATAAATCTAATCCCTCTTCTTACGGAACCGTGTCGATATATGCCATAATCCCTGCCAACTCTACGGGTCTTGGCCCGGATAGCGCATATTTGCCTGTTCTTAGGAAAGGAACTGAATTATCTTCTACTTCTGGAAACACTTTTATATTGGATGAGGATGTCAGGTTTGATGATCCTGCGAACGAGTTGGTGTCAGCGAGGACAGACACGGCCACAAGCCTTCCCTCTTCTTACGCTGTTAGGGCTTTTGGCAGAATTGTCTCTGGCATATTTGGTGTTGATCGAATTAGTATTGGATCTTTTGAAAGATTCAAAAAAGTTAAATTAAGTTCGAACAACATAACTGAAGTTTTATCCGTAGTGGACACCGAAGGAAATAAATATTATGAGGTAGAGCACCTCTCTCAAAACACGGTCTACAAGGAAGTTGTGAACAAGGGCGATAACAAGGATACTGTGGCGTCTCTTATGAGGCCCATGATTGTTCCTAGAAGATATGTGGTAGAGAGAAACGAAAATGAAATCTTTTTGCAGTTTGGGTACGGAGGCCCTTCGGAAATTAAAAACCCTTCTGTCGCAGAGCCAAGAAATGTAGTTCTACAGCTAAACGCAAGAGATTATATTACTGATAAATCTTTTGATCCATATAAACTATTAAATAGTGATAAGTTTGGTATTGCTCCTGCAAATACTTCACTTACAATAACATATAGAACCAATACAGCTACGAATGTTAATGCTGCTGCTGGGTCGGTTAAGAATGTGATTCGCCCTATAATAGAGTTTCCTGATAGGTCTTCTCTGTCCGACTCCAAAGTGAACGACATCATATCTTCTTTTGAATCGTTCAACCAAGAACCGATAAACGGAGATACTACATTACCATCGTCCGAGGAAATAAAAAGAAGAACTATTGATCATTTTGCAACACAAAATAGAGCTGTTACTCAGCTTGATTACGAATCCCTAGTGTATTCAATGCCAGAAAAGTTTGGTTCGATAAAGAGATGCAGGATCATCAGAGACCCAGACTCTCTCAGAAGAAACTTAAATTTATATTTATTGTCTGAAAATTCTTCTGGGAAGCTCACGGCGACTAACACAACAATCAAGGAAAATATTAAAGTGTGGCTAAACAGGAATAAAATGATTAGCGACACCATTGATATATTGGATGCTAAAATAGTTAATATTGGTATTGATTTTGAGATTATTGCTGATGAAGAAATCAATAGATTTCAATTATTGTCAGATTGTATACAAGTAGTAAAAGATTTATTTTTGGTGACTCCCTTTATAGGAGAACCCTTTTACATTACAGATATATACAGTGCCCTTAACGGGGTGGATGGCGTGGTGGATACTAAGAGAGTTGAAATTACTAAAAAAACTGGATCTAGCTACTCTAGTACAAAATTCGATTTGAAGGAGGCGTTATCTGCTGACGGCAGGTATTTGTCTGTTCCTCTAAACGTTGCTCTAGAATTAAAATTTCCAGATACTGACATCAAGGGAGCAATTTCGTAATGGCGATTAAGAGATATTTTGCTTCAAAAGATAACACAATTACGAATGCATTCAAGCCTGATTTAACAACTCGTTCCACTGCGTCGAATATGGGTCTCGCTGACGTTTTAGAAGTGTTCTCTATTTATGGGCAGGCATCTAGCTCCTCGGGCCTTAGCTCAGAGTTGTCAAGAGTTCTTATTAGCTTCCCGACGACCACTATGGCTACCGACAGAACCAACGGCGCTATCCCAGCTAGCGGCAGTGTTTCCTTTTATTTAAAAATGTACAATGCAAGCCATGGCCAAACACTTCCACAGAATTATTATATGGAAGTTAAAGCTGTTACTGGTTCTGACGCCAATTCAAGAGACTGGGAGGAGGGCTATGGTTTAGACATGGAAAGCTATTCAGACTCCACCCAAGACAGTACGGGGTCTAATTGGATAAATATGGTTGCCTCTAGTTCAGCCGGCACCCACGCCTGGACTACTGCTGGTGGCGATTATGTGAACCCAGATACGGACCTCTCTTCGTCATTTACGCAATATTTTGACAACGGTGTAGAAGATTTAGAAATCGATATAACAACGCTTGTTGAACAGTGGCTAAGCTCCTCAGCCAATTCTGAGACGGCCACCAATATGGGCCTCAAGCAAAATTATGGTGTCGGTGTTGCATTATCCTCAAGCCACGAATCGGAATCTAGATCACTTTACACTAAGAAGTTTTTTGCAAGAAGCTCAGAGTTCTATTTTAAAAGGCCAGTCCTAGAAGCTCGCTGGGATTCAAGAGTTAGAGACAACAGAGGAAACTTTATTTATAGCAGCTCTTTGGCTACGGCTGATGAAAACTTAAATAAAATTTATCTATACAACTATTTCCGTGGACAACTTCGTAATATTCCTGGTATTGGGACTGGCAATATATATGTAAGCTTTTACTCTGGGTCTTCCGACGACTCCG
>Ga0208299_1000889_pt1 | contig 24532 bp, 26 predicted proteins | sample 15_taG_FD_184089 | JGI IMG/M metagenome (GOLD analysis project Ga0208299, IMG submission 184089) | Marine viral communities from the Subarctic Pacific Ocean - 15_ETSP_OMZ_AT15312 metaG (SPAdes) (version 2) | ecosystem: Environmental > Aquatic > Marine > Oceanic | place: Pacific Ocean | collected...
ATAGTTATTATAAAGATTATACAGACTCTATAGCTAAAATAGAAAGCTTTGGCGGGGATTATACTGTAAAGGGAGGAAGTGGAGATCATTATGATGGTAAATATCAAATGGGAAAGGTTGCTAAAATAGATGCAGGTAGAGAATTAGGAATAGACCTTTTACATGATGCTGATTCTAGAGAAGCTTTTAGGAATAATCCAGAACTTCAAGAAAAGGCTATGAAAGCTTTAACATTAAGTAACTATAAAATTATTGTAAAAAAACTCGGCAATGATTATTTAGAGCTTCCTGATCTAGAGAAATTAGCCATACTGGGTTATGCGCATAACCAAGGAGCTTCAGCAGCTGCACGGTGGTTTGAAGGAGGAATGAAAGACTCAGGTACAGATGGATTTGGAACAAAGGGAAGTAAATATTATCATGCAATTTTGAATAAATAATGGATAAAAAAATTAATGTAGAAGCAGAAGGTGGTGAGTTAATATTAGCTAACAACCACGGTGACCATGTTATTATCCCAAAGGATAAAAGGTCAGAAGTTAATGAACACATAAAGCAAGGATGTAATTCTTGTATCGATTCTATTGTAGATAGTCTTCCTATAATGGATGATTATGCAGAGGACGGAAGTATTATTAAAAAAATATATTAATAACCATGGGATGTAAACCAACATATAAGGTAAACGGAATACCTAAGCAATTTAATAGCGAAGAAGAATTAAAAGAGTTTCTTGTTTCTATGTATGCTCCTACTAAAACTGTAAGCGCTGTAAGTGCTATATATCCAGAATTAGTAAATCCAGACAGTGATCAAAAGAGTGTAGACCCTGTCCTTCAGGCACATGCTATTAAAAGTCATAAAACTTCACAGAGTGTTATAAAGAGTTTAGAGTATGTGCACGAAACAGTACAAGGTAAAAGAGTTATGGATGCTATCTTAAATCAATCGGCTAGTGAAGGCTATACTCCGTTACCAAAAGAGTCATTATTTAAAAAGGTTAAAAGCTTTTTAGAGCATTATATACTATCAACTAATGAGTTTTTAAATATAGATGAGAGCGCTGTAGAAGTATTAATGGGAGTAAAAGCACATTCTGAAAAAAAAGCTGAAAAGGCTAAAGTTATAGAAGGAGGAAAAAAGATGAGCTTGGGGTATTTTAAGACTCTTTCTGTTGCACAGCAGTTATCATTGCTGCAAACTCATAAGTATTTTAAAGACCTTCAAAATATTATTAATAACACTGCAGGACACCCTTTAAATTCAAAGAACTTAACTCCTTTATTGGGTAAAGATGAAGTAAGTAAAAATAATGATCTTCATTTAATCAAGTTTGAAAATTTAAAGAAAGATAGCTCTGAAGATGCCATGGGTTCTATATTTACCGATATGTTTTTTGGTAACAGGGTTTATGAGAATACTGATATTTCAGAGTATTTAAAAGTAATAGCTAGAAACCTTATACGATATAATTATTTTTCTAGCGGGCTTAGTTTCAAGGCTTCTTCATTCTCAAAGATGTTTTCAGAGGCTGTTTTAAATAGCGATGAAATAAAACTACAGAGCCATGCATTAACTATGATCAATGATTTTAATAAACACGATCCTATAATTAATGATGCACCAACACTTTTTGCTCAATATAATTACCAGGATAGTGAAGTGGTTAGTTTTTTACCACCAAATGAAAAATATCCAGATAATGTGGTTTGGTTAAAAAGCTCCAAAGCTGAAAGAATGAAAGATTTCGTAGTTTCTTATAATAAAAAAACTAAAGAGTATCGTCTTTATGCCAAGAGTGTGCAAACAGAAACCAAAGTTTCGTATGAGAGGATTCCTATAAAGTCAATTCCTGGCAAGCTTATTATGCCTTATAATATGAATCCTATAATTCCAGAGCACAAGGTAGATAGTGTTGTAAACATTGACAAATCTTTACTCGATTTTGGTATTGAAGAATCAGAAGAAGTCACGGATGAGAAAATAGAACACCTTAAAAGTATATTTGAAGCGCAGGGTATAGAGGTTGAAGTAGTGTATGATGAAACCATAGATGGGAATGCTCAAATACAAAAAGTAGGAGACAAGGTCGTTATTAAAGTAAAGAAAGTATTTGAAGATACTATTATACATGAGTTCGGTCATTTATATGTTGATTTACTCGGTATTTCTAATGAGTTAGTTAAAAAAGGAATAGAACAGCTAAGGGGAACCGAGTTATACAAAGAGGTAAGCGCTGCTTATCCTGAATTATCTGGTATAGGGTTAGACAAAGAGGTTCTTGTTACGGCAATAGGTAGAGAAGGAGCTAAGATTTTTAATGACAAGAGAAGTCAAAGTAAATTTATGACAACTCTTAACAAGATATTTAGAGCTATAGGCAAATTCTTAGGGATTACTCAGAATGCTGCTCGGGAGTTAGCTAGACAAATGATTGAAAATGATCTCCAGACAGGCTTTACAGGAGAAGTATCTACAACACCACAAAAACAAAAACCTTTAAAAAAGTGGAAAGAAGATATGTCGTTAGCACTGAAAACACGTCGTCAGAAGTTCAGTACAAATAAAGACAGAGAAATTCCAGCTCAATTGACTGAATTAATAGAGATATATGATCAGGGTACTACATTAGGAGCCTTAGAAGCTTATGCAAAATACATGGAAAGCACTATAAGTAGAATTAATATGTGGGTTATAAACTATCATGAAAAAGAGCCGGATCAAAGGAAAAAGGAAGAATATGAAATAAACACGTTTATATCATCATCTACAAGTACTGTTCAAGGCTTTTACGAAGATTTAAAGAGTCTTCCAGATAACGAGACGGATCAACGTACGGCTGCTGCAATTACTAAAATTAAAGAGCTTACTACACAAATAATGGAAGTTCAAAGTAAGCTTAAAAATATTAGAGAAACTGAGCTAGAAAGGTTAAAATCTCTCTCATCAAACCCGGATATTGTAAGTGGGCAAGTAAATCTTTTCGATGAAACTGTGACTAAATATTTTGACGCCTCAGATGAGTCTAGTACGATGCTTAACATGGATGCTTTAGGAGATACAAACAACTCTCTTGTAGCTTTAGCGTTAAAAGAATACAGAGTTCTGCAGGATCTTAATAATAAAGAGATTGTTAAAACAAAAAGAAGATGGCTTAAGATTGTGGAAATGGCTGAAAAAGCCGGAGTTCCCATGGATTATTTCTTTGAAGTAATGGACGGTAAAAAGACAGGTAGATTTATTCAGGAGTATGAAGATTTTAGATTTGAAAGAGATAAAGCCGCTATGTTTGAAAGAGCTGGTAAAGAAGAAAATCCTTTTAAAGCTAAGGATATTATAAAAACTTGGTTTAGGGAAAACCAAGTGGAAGTAGAGAACAGAGAACAGATAGAAAAAGAAAAAGCAGTAAAGTTTGCTGAATACTCTGAAGAATATCAAAGATATAAAAGGGATAAAGCTAGGGCAGACGGTAAGTCATTCTTTCTTCCTGAAGTTGTAGACGGAGTTAAAACACAAGTAGAATATAGTACTAATCCATCAAATGAAGAATTAGAAAATATAAAATTCAAATTTGGGAGTAGAACTGCAACATATAGAGAATGGTATTGGAAAAACCATTACCCTTCACCTGAAGGAGATCAAGAAACCTTCAGCGCTAGAGATTTCCCTAAAGGAGAGCTCGTTAAACCAGCAGATAAATATTTAAACCCCGCATATAAACAAATGACCACTAATGATGCATACTCAAAACATCATGAGGTTTATAAAAAAATGATGGGTCTTATCTCAGAGCTAGTTATACATACTAATGAGAATATGGTTAAAAAGGGATTCTTGCCTGCAGTTCCTAAAGATGTAAGGAGTTACTGGCAAGCAGTTACTGAGCCGTTTAAATTTAATAAAAAGAAGGATAAAGAAGGTGATAATTTAGTTGAAACTGATGAGTATGGTAAGGTTGTGTCTTTTTTACCTTTTAAATATGTACGAATGCTCGAGGCAGAGGACTATGTAGAAGTCCCAAAAATTCCAAGAAATGCAGATCAGGAAATTCTTGCAAAATTGTATCCTAAAATAAATAAAGCTATAAAAACGAACGCTAGGATAAAGGTAGAAAACCGAGAAAGAAGTGCTAAATTGCTTAATTATGATATAAAAGAAACAATGAATCTTTTTATTGATTCTGCTATGAATCATAAATTTAAAACTAAAATGACTCCAAAGATGCTTCTACTCGAGCAGCAACTAGAGGAAACACGTTTTGTAAGAACTAAGGGAGGAGAAGTGCAGTATAATAAAACTGCAAATGATTCAACTGGAGACCAGGTTCCTTCTATAAAAAGTGTCGGAAAAGAAAGCAACCTGTACAAACATTTTACACGTTTTAAAACAATGGTCTTTGAAGAAAACTTTAATTATGGTGATGATAATGCCACATGGGTTCGAATAGCTGCTGTTTTACAGGATTACAGTTCAATAACAGGTATTGGATTTAATATATTCTCAGGGATAAATAATAAGGTTTATGGAGAGGTGATGACTGCTATTGAATCCTCAAGTGGACAGTTTTTTACAACTAAGAATTGGTTGAAAGCTAAATTAGAATACGATAAAAATGTTTTGTTGTTTTTTGCACGTAGAAATAAAACCGAAAGTGTTAATATAAATGAAGCAATAATTAAACATTTTGATGTACTACAATCTCAAGATGAATTATCTGGAAATGCTGGAGGGTATGTTACATCAAAACTTCACAGGCTTGCATTTATTAAAGATGCGGCTTATGCAATGAATCATGCAGGTGAGCACTCAATGCAAAATCAAGTTCTTTTAGCAATGTTGTTTAAAAAGAAGGTAATGCTCAATGGGAAGGAAATCCCTTTATATAACGCATTTATTATAAAGGATGGTCACCTAGAGCTTGCAAAGGGTGTAACGTCGTTAGATGGCTCTGAATTCACTGAGAAGAATCTTTCGCTAATTAAGGATGAAGTTGTAGGAGTTAACCAGTACTTACACGGTATTTATAATAAAATGGATGCTGGAACGATACAAAGGTTTGCATTAGGAAGGCTTGCTGTACAGTTCCGTAAATGGGCAAGACCAGGTTGGAATAAAAGATTTGGAACTAAATTTGGAAGATCATTCTGGAATGAGAGAAGGAATATGCTAGATGAGGGATACTATGTAAGTGTTGCAAAATTCGCATGGAGCCTTACAAAAGATATGGCTAATTTTAGAAGTAATGTTTCTAAAAACTGGGGTTCACTTGATGAGACTCAAAAGGCTAATGCTAAAAGAGCATTATCTGAGTTTGCTTTTATGATCGCTACTATGGCTGCAGTTATGGCATTAACAAGCAAATTTGAAGACGATGAAAAAGAAGATAAAACTAAATTACTCGCTTTAATAGTATACCAAGCAGACAGGTTAAAAACAGAGTTAATAGCATATACACCTGTATGGGGATGGTGGGCAGAAGGTAAGAAACTTTGGACACATCCATTGCCTGCATATAGAAATCCAACAGTTCTACTAAAAATAATGTGGCAGACAGTAAATCTACCATTTATGGATGAAAAGGATACTAGATTTAAAGGAGGTCAATATTATGGTGAAAACAAACTTAGAGTTTGGATAAACCAAATGATTCCTTTTGCAAATCATTTACAAAGATGGGATCATTTGGAAAAATCTGCTCGTTATTATAAGCTTTGGAACTTTTAAATCGCGGTATAAAAAGGGGGAGAATAACTCTCCCCTTTCTATTTATAACCACTTAGGGTCTGTAGGTGCTATAAAAGTATCCTTAATACATTCTGCTATTGGCAGTATTTCAAAAGATAAATCTTCTGATGGAAACTTCGAGTATAACTCTGCTACTACTTGAATAAAGTGGTTCTCATTCTGCGCTATTACTTTGATGACAAAAGTATTTGCAGTGCTTTTGAACTGTTCTCTAGACTTTGAAATATGATGAGCATTAAGCACAAATTTTGATTCTCTAATTGCTTGTTCAAATTTAAATAGGTTTCTATCTGATACTTTTACAAGTATCATTGCTTCGTAAGTAAACCCTAGATATGCATTATCAACTTTAGTGCAAAACTCTTTAATAATGTTTTTCTCTACTAAATTGTTTACTCTAGTTAATGTTGGTCCAGGTGTTAGCCCTACTAAGGTTGCGAGTTCTTTGTTAGTTATATTTGCGTTACTTTTTAAAATGTTAATTATTTTTAAGTCTACCGCATCTACAATCTTTTTTCTAGACATTTTAAATTAGTGTTAGTGTTTTTTTCATAATTGATTACCACCTAATCCCTGTTTACCAAGATATAGGTATTTGGGACGTTGATAATAAATAGTTGTTGCATTTAGTAAAATGTTTACAACCAAAAAATCCTTTATTAGCTGTAAAGGATGAAGGGTGTGACGCTTTTAGAATTAGATGCTTAGAAGAATCTATAATAGATTCATATTTTTGAGCTTCTAATCCCCACAACATAAAAACAATAGGCGTTTTATTGTTATTAGGTCTGTTCATTAAAGACTTTATAGTGGCTTCTGTAAATTTATGCCAGCCAAGATTCTTATGAGCATCAGGTTTATTTTTTTCTACCGTTAACACAGAGTTTAAAAGGAATACACCTTGGGATGCCCAATGTTCTAAATTAACATCAGATCCAAGCATTAAACCTCCTGAATAGTAGTCATCTTCCAACTCTTTATGTATATTTTGTAGAGTTGGAGAACTTTCCGCTTTATTATCTTTCATAGAAAAAGCTAAACCATGAGCAGAACCATCGTGATAAGGAGAGTGACCTATGATAACAACCTTAACATCCATAAAAGGAGTAAGTTTGTATGCGTTAAACACTTCATTTGCAGAAGGGTACACGGTGGTTTTTGTTCTTAAATTTGCAATTTTAATACCAAGTTCTTTCATATACGCCGTATTGAATTCACTCCTTAGAGCTTGGTACCATTCATAACCAATCAGATTAATTCTTTTTTGATCAATTTGGTTAATAGGCTCAAGGTTCCAATCGCGACATTTAACAAAATGTTTGGTCATGTATCCTTGGTTGTTGTTTTTATATTTCATAGTAAACCCGATTTCTTTAGCTTTCTCACTGGTAATAGTGTAAGTTCCTAAAGTAGTCTTATATGAAATTAAATCAACATAGTTGAATATCCACTTATGGATAGTCCAACTAAGAGTATTGCGGTGTTTATCGGTCTCTTTCTCTGTCTTTCTATAAACAAGTCCGCAATCCGATGTATTGATTACGTTTCCTATCATTTTTCTTCTTCTGGAGTTAGGCTCTGATACAAAGATATCAGCAGACTCTAAGCTCTGTAATTCTTTTATACTAATTTGAGTACCGTATGGATCTTGAGATCCCTCTCTTAGCTTATTGGCAAATATATTATATTTATTTTGCTTATTCATATTAAGTAGTATTTTTTATGTATTTGTTCTGTTTAACACATGTTACTACATAATGCAGTGCTGTTTATTCTTAAAAAGATCGAGTGTGGAGAGGAAATCCGTATCCCTCTCTTGGTGCTCACGGTTTTAACTCTTAACCTCCCCACACAAAATACAATTACCTTACAAACTCTGCAATTATGTTTCTAACTACTGTAGAATCAGTAGCAGAGTCTTTATATATGTTTTCTAACTTTTCTCTTTCATCTTCTAGCAAAGCATACCCAAGATATGAGTAGTTTATAATATCAACAAATCTTGATTCTATAGGTTCTGAGCCTTGAGAAAGGGATGGATTTTTAATGAAAGAGTTAACAGCATCAACATGTTTGTTAAAATATATTGCCCAAACAATAATTGGGCTAATGTTAAATCGATTAGCCATACTCTTAAAGTTTGCAAGCATATCTTTGCTTTCTCCTGTATAAGCAGGACCTTTTTCATCTGTTGTTCTATTACACAGGTTCTCCAATTGTAATTTTAAAGCATCATATGTTTTATGTGTCATCTCTATTTATATATTTATTAGTTACATATTCGTAAAATTGTTCTTGAGTGCCAGTCCAAGATGTTGTTGTATAAATCGTTCCGTTTAAATCAGCAGTGCAGGTTTTACCCTCTAATTTACTTCTATTAATCTTGGATTTGTACTCTTTTAACAGGTTGGACGCTTTGTCTCTTTGTTTTATAAATTCCCAGTCTTGTATCATATTTCTATATTTTCAAAAGGTATTTCCCATGCAAGTTTTCCTTGCTGATATTCCATTTCAAATACCCAGTCATTAGATTCAGTATGAAACCGAACTCTGTCTAACAAGGAATAATATTCAGTACGACCAGCAAAAATGTGCTCATGGGCTACACTAAATACTCTTGTAAGATAAGGGTCAGTAGTCATTACAGCTACTATGTAATGGTTTTTACTGGGTTTATAATTTACATAGCCGTTCTCATTTAACCACGCCTTAGCAGCATCTTCATAAAAGGCTACCTGTCTTCCAGTATGCCAATAAGAAAATGATTTAGGGTATTTAGAGATATGCTTACTTAGGGTTTTCAGATCTACCACAGTAAAAGTTTTCTTTTCAGTGTTGATAATTAGTCTATCAATTTTACTTTTACATTTATGAGTATATCCATCTATTTCTTTTTCCCAGTTTATACTAAGCTCATTAAAAGCTTTTACAGCTTTATCATCATTATCATTAAGTAATTTTTGAGCTCCTTTATGGGCTTGAAGAGATATAACACATTCCTGCAGTCTGTAGGCTGTAGATGTGTCTATTATTTGTTTATCCTTACTTGTTAGTACAAATTTAAAGTATTCTTGTCCCATGGTGACAACCTTGTTTACAATGGTAGCATCTTTCCAATTTTGACCATATTTAATCATGTCAGCACCTTCGGTTATCATAGCATCAAATTTGCTTAAATCTCCACCTGAAGAATCTAAACTGTCTTGGTGAACACTCTCAATAACATAGTCCACAATTGATACTATTGATTCAGAAGGCTTATTCATTTCAAGAACATTAAAGTTTTCAGGCTCTAACATATATTTATGAACAAGATCCCCTAACTCTAAGGAAGCGGAAGACTCTCTAGGAAGTACTCCGTCTATATATTGTTTATACTTATTTGCCGAACCGTCTTGGTCTGGGTTTATATAAGATAAACTGCTGTTGCTTACGCGCTTTATTTTAAAATAATTCATCTTGTTTTTATTTTTTTAAAAGAATCCCAGGGACTACTGCCCCCGGGATAATGAAATTAATTAACCAATTGTTATCAATCTATTACGTATAATAGCTTTTCTTTCTTCTACATTCTCCTCATCGTTATTAAGAGAAAGTTTTTCTAGCCGATCAAGTTCTCTTTCCAACTCCTCAGTCTCATAACCACAGTAATCATCTTCGAAATATCTTGTATCTATTTCTTCGATATTACCTTCAGAGGTTAGTTTACAAATAGCATATGGAAGGTACTCGCATGTTCGCATTTTCTCAAAATCATAATCATTAGGAACTGCTACTACATTCATAGGATTTACTAGAGTCGCTAGAATATATCTATCTCCTCCACCACAGAAACCTGCAACATATCCAGGAGCTCCTACATGAAGACCACTAGAACAAGTGTTATTAGGATCGTTATCACATTTATCTCTGTCTAGTTTAACAGGCTGTCCAAGTTTAATAACTTGACGTTTGGTATGCCAATCAGTAAATGTTGGAACTTCTGCATCTCCTAAACTGTTAATATCATTGAATTCATCCTTAAGATATCCAAGAAACATAGTACTTGGTTTAGTGATTTTGTCTCTGTAATATATGTCATCAATTTCCTTTAACTCAGCTCTTTGCTCATCAGTTAATGTGGAGTATTCGTATGGAGTAACAATTATGTCTCTATGTTCCCAGTTATTAGGATCTTCTACATAAGCAGTTACTACATCTTTACCTTTAAGCTCATCGGTCTCTTCACCAAGTCTAAAGTGGTACGTATCAGTGTACTCCATATCTTGCTCTGAATAAACTACTAATTTACTACAGTCTTTACCAGCTGCTTTTTTGTAGATATATTCTGTAGATAGAAATATTGCATACTCCTTATCTTGTTCTCCAATCCATGCAACAGATTTATAAGCTATAAAGTATCCTTTGTCTGTAATTGGAAATGAGAACTTATCTGCAAAATTAAACAGACTGTCTCTGACATGTTCGTCTGGGTTTAGCATTAAAAGTTTCCAAAAGTTAACCAATGGCTCTGTTGGAAGATTTGCTTTATTATACTCAATTATTTTACTAACCAGCTTGTGTGGTAAAGGTTGAGCAATATTACCTAAGTAATAATTATCTCTAGAGTCTCTAACTAAACCTGCTATAGAGTCCTGTCTATATAAAGGGTCTAGCATACCAGTTAATTCTTCTATTGGTTCTGCTTCTCCATTAAGTGCCTGTTCTCTTAGAGCTGCTACTTTATTTAAAAATTCTGTAGCTTGGTCTTCAGTTTCGTGAGAAAACTGCTGAGTTTTCCCGTTTACACTTAATGTTACTGTGTTGTTTGATTTTAAAATAAAAATTCTTGACATTGTTTTTGCTTTTTTAATTGTTTAATTAATTATATTGTTTAATTGTCTTACCAAAAGGAATAGCGTCTATATAAGTAGTCAGATCATTCTGAATACATTTAGCCATAGCATATAAAATAAGTGGATAATTCTTTATAAATCCATGATAGTACTCAAATAGGTCTTTTGCAGAATAGAATTTTTTAGTCTTTTTATCTTGCATAAAAAATTGATCTAACTCTACATTTAAACCAAGTACCTCACCAAGTGAGTTGTACTCTTGGCAACCATCCAGTATCCCATGGTAACTCTGTGGACGTGCTATTTTTGATCCTCTAGTTGTGCCTATAAACTTTGAATGTTTTTCATACAAAGAGACTATTAAAGAGTAGTCATAATACTTTTCATGTATTTTCCCTTCAAATTGGTTGTAAATTCCAGGATTTGTTTTTGGTATATTTCCAAAGAAATAATTCGTCACTACAATTCTTTCTCTTAAGAGTTGAGAACGTTTACGTATAAACTCATCAACATGAATTGTTTTTGAATACTTTTCAAAATGTTTAAACCTTGATTTGCTTATTTTAATTATTTGATAAACACTCATTCTATGACTTTTAACAGGGTTGTCCAGCAATGCATATAATGATTTTAGTTTTAAATCATCATCATTTCCACCATAAATAGTTAAAGAATCTTTAGAAATAATTTGAGACACTTTTCCATCTTTCATTGTAAAATTTGGTGATTCATCATTATATACTTGACATAATTTATAAGGAATTTCAGTTTCATTTCTTTGAACCCTAATACTGCTGTTAGAATTAACCCAGGTATCTGGTATTACAACTTTATCAAAACTTTTAGTGTGTTTAACAAGTAATTTCAAAGAATGCTTCTTATAGATTTCCCATTTTTTATCTAATTCAGGGTCATCTTTTTTTATACCTAGAAAGTCTGCTATGTAACTAATACTGATTTCATCTGTTCGAAAGGAGGTTGGAGCTGATATGGCTTTTTGCTTAACAGTTAAAAATCCTCCATAAGACTCATACAAGTACCTGGCTTTTTTCTCATTATACTTGTCTTTTAATCGAAAAACAGTGTTGTCATCATTAAGTATTGCACGTGTAATATTATGATACCCATTAGACTTCGTAGTTAAACCTTTCGTTCTAAAAACTTTTAAGTAAAAGAATATTCCCTCAAATGTATTGTTAAGATTAATTCCATCGGCTAAAAGAGGAGTGTAAGTAGGCTTGATAGTTGGAAGTAGTACATTATCACTCAATATACAGTCTGTTGATACTGGAATACTATGCTCAGTCTCACTTTCTTGGAATATTAATAAATCATCAACTTTAGAGTATTTCTTTGATAATTCTATTAATTCTTCCCTAGCTTCTTCCCACCTATTTTGAATAGTTCTAATTGTTGTTTTATTATATTCAACAGCTTCTCTATTCATAGTAACTGAAAGTTCTCCAATGTCAAACTTCAAAGCAATGTTAGAAGCCCCATTATAGGTAAATCTATAAGGATATTTTATACCTGACTTGGCTTCATACTCTTTAAAAACTAAGGTTGTATCCAAGGGATATCTTACTTTACCTATACATATTTCAGTACGATCATTTTTATTATCACCAGATCCACTTCTATGTATCCAGTGCTTACCTTGAAAGATTTTGTAATCATTATCTATTGAACTTACATTATAATCTATGTTGTCAAAGTATTTTAACTGATCTTTTAAAGCATCTAGAAAAAGATTTGAATCAGTTGTATCTTCTATTGGTATTATAACTTTAGTACCATTTCTTTCTTTGGTAGACTTTTTAGATATCAACTCAATTCTAGGCACTTTCTCTCCTCTGTGTATCGCATAATCGTACTCTACACTGTCTACTCTTGTAACCACTCTGAATGATGATGTGTAAGATAGTGGTGATTTCGCACCAATACCAAATCCTCCTATTTCATCGTTTGTATCTCTTTTGGATGATGCGAAGTACTTGGAGTAGATGTTTTTTATTCTATCTGGAGATAGTCCAGGACCAAAATCTTCAAATATAATTTTGCCATGACCTGTAACAGGATCGTAAGTTTTTAAATTTATTTGTACTGGGTCTGGTTGGTTTATTTCTTTATGTGCATCAAAACAATTGGATGCTATTTCTCTAACAACGCTACCTATTTTATCTGAATATAAAGAGTCTGAGAATCCTTTGAATAATATACCCAAACTCTCAGTATCTATACTAAAATCAGTACCGCTAAAGTCTTCACCAATTAAAGTGATGTCGTTTTGCTCTTGTTTATTAAACTTCATATTTTTTCTTTTTTTTACCGTGTAGGGTGAGTGCATAGAACATCTCTAAAAGAGTTATCTAGTCTCACTACGTTTTTAAAATTTATTGTTTGCTACCAGTCTGATTTACTGGTATGTATCTCCTTATACTCTGGAGTTTTTTTAATAATGTTTCTGCGATCTTGTTTAATCACAAAGACAAGCTTTCTTTGTTCTTCAGATTCTACTGGAAAGAATTCCGGAGCAGCAGCTTTAGTAACATACATTATATTGTCTTCGGGTAATACACCCTCATCGACAAGTACGTCTTGCATGCATTTATTGTATATCCATAAATTATCTAAATCCCATGTTTTAGTGCCCACAACATCGTGTAGCTCTAAATCTATTTGTACAGGAAGATAAGTTACTGGAGGTATACCTTTTACATGCTCTTTAAAGAATGCTTTTATCTGAGAAACTATTTTACTCCTAGTAAAAGGAGAATCAACACCTTTATAAAAATCTTGACCGTTAATCTTTTTAAATCTGGGAGTTCCCACAGATCTTGGATTAGCGACAATCGGATTACCAAGGCTATCAATTAAAATTCCCTTTTTATTATACTTAAAGTTTTTATATTTATTAGGTAATTTCTTACCTTTTAAATAATACTTAGCTCGCCTTTTGTCAGCAAGTTTCGCATGCTTTATGTATTGAGGTATTGTTATTATTAATTGGTTTGATTTGCTCATCATGTTTTTGTTGCATTTTCTGAACTACTTTTTTTAACCTTTTAAATTTAGCTTGTAATATAGCTCTGTTAGGATCTGTTTTAAAAAGTTGCCATAAATCATAAATAATTTGATTTGTCATAATAAAATAGGTTATCGTAAATAACGACTCTTAGCCATTTCAATAAGAAGTCGAGTATTTTCTCTGCCTTTAAGTTTGTAATAATCAGTAATATCTTTTGCACCTCTATCCCATGTTCCTAATCTTCCATTAGTTATAAAAACAGGTGTAATATTATATAATCGTCTAGCTTTAGCGGCAGTTTTAACACCAGCATAATCAAAATCATAAAGTGTAAATATTTTATAAAATCTTTTACGTAATTCTTCTACCATCTTTTGATTAGGGTAGGTAGATTCACTTTGAGGTGCTATTGCGGGAATTCCATATGAACTCAGCAGTATAACGTCTTTATAGCTTTTGGTTATAACAAGTACATTGCTGGTTTCTGGTAGGTAGTTTAATCCTTGAAGTCTATCTGTATTTGATAAAAATCTTCTTTCTTTGCGTCTGGGAAAATAGATTTTAAAGTGACCTTTGCCAAATCTATAAGCATAGGCAGGATCATTTTTAGAGTACGTATATATTAACTTTGAATTAACCCAAAGATGGCTTAGAGCGCTAATATCAAATTTAGATAGAAGCTCGCGTGTAATGCCATAAGGTACCCAATAGTTTTTATCTGCTGTATTATAATTTCTTGCTTTTATTTTTATATCAGATCTTGTTTTTGGGGGTACTTCATATATCTTACGTTCTATTATTTCTTGTTTTTCTTTATTTACAAAACTGTGTCTTAACTTGAAATCATCCGCAATTATGTTAAGTGCTTCATGATAGTTACAATTGTATAAATATTTAACTAGATGAAAAACATTACCTGTAAAATGCCCTGAGAAGTCCTTAAAGAAAAGGTCCCCTTGTTGGGTATAAAATAGTGAACAGGATGGGTTTTTATCTTTACGCAAAGGTGAATGAATCGGTTTATTAAATACAAGTGGTATTCCAAGATAATATTCCATAAGTTGCTCCTGGGAGAACTTATGAAGTATATATTCGCTGCTTAATGGTTCTTGTAATGCATACATATTATTACTTTTTAATAACTGTAGTTAAGGAGACTCCGGCTCTCTGAAAAAGTATGAAGCCCCCTTAACCCAGTTAATAATCAATAAATAATCATGAAAAATTTACTATTACCATGGAGCTTCTTCCGGTGTACCTTCTACTGTAGTAACATCTGAATCAGCTGTAGTACTATTCCAAGCATCCGAGTCTGAGGAATTACTGTCTTCATCAGGTTGTGAATACTCTATATTATCATACTTAGGGTTTACAGCAAGCTTGTTAGGTTCGCTCATTAGTTGAATAAACGGTCTAATAGCTCTGTTTGGAAGAGTTGGAAAATTGTTCTTATTAACCACTTTAACTCTAAGGAGTTGGTCTTTGAATATATCTCCCATTATCTCTACAAGTTTATTGGCAAATCCTACAAAAGAGTCTTGTTGCCCTACTTTATCGATAATCTCTTCTCTTGGCATGAATGTACCTAAGATATGAAGAATCCGTTCGTTTTGATTTTTAAATTTCCATTCATTTGTAGCAGATGGAGCTTCGTCAATACTGTATTCTACAAATCTGAAGTATTGTCCCTCTTTGTTCTCAAAGTAAAACCCTAGTACCATAGTAGCATTACCATCAGATAATGGCTCGTAAACAATACGTGTTAGTTTTACATTTTCTTGAATTCCCAATTCCATTTGTTTGGGTCTTGCTTCTGTTAAATCATCTTTACTAAATCCAAATTGCATCATTTTTAATTTGCTTTTGTTTATTAAAATTTTGTTTAAATATATTTATTATGCTAAATTACTAATTTATACGAAATAAACAAGTGTTTAGTCAATAAATATTTCTTTCCAATCAAAGGGGAAGTTCTTAGAAATCAGATGCTCACACCTGCTTCCTGCTTCCACTTCTCCTGAAGATTCAAATGAAACCATTAACTTACCTTTAGGGTCTCTATATATCATACCTATAGCATCGCTATCAGCCATTAGTATATTTTTGAGTCTGCCTTGTATATCCAAGGATGAGGCTGTCACTTCGGTTCCAGTATCTAATCCTATTAGAGATTTTTTCAAATGTCCTATTAAGATCAAATGGTCTGTTAGAGTTTTCATTCTATACACAAATTGCATAATTCTAGCTCTTAAATGTCCATAACCGGCACCAAAGGGTATATCTCCAATTGTTTTAACTTTATGTTCTTTAGAGATCACATCTTCATGCCATTCAATTATTTTATCTAAAGTATCTATAGCTATATATTTATATTTGTGTTCGTCAGTTTTTCTCTGTTTTAAAGCCATCATTATTTGATTTAAACTGTTTAAATCATGGGCTTTAAGTTTAATTGCCTCTAAAAAGTCTGTACCTTCTTCTGTATCAATAATAAGACAGTCATCTAATTCAGATAACATAGTTGTCTTACCACTTTTACTTTGACCGAAAAGGGTCAATATTTTAGGACTTTTTCTTTTGGGAGGTGATTTTGTTGTTGGAAGTTCCATTATTATTTATTTTTTTTTAAAAGGTTTTGAATATTATCTAAATAGACCTTTAAAGACTTTTTAAATACTTTTTCAGGTATCTGTTCCCATTCATATGTCTCTGCATGATATGAGTAAGGCACTGATAAAGTCAAGTCTAAGCTTGGAAGGTCATTCCATAATTGAATGGTTTTATTTTCTACTCGTGCAAACATTCTGTTTGTTCTTGTATTTCTCCAGAAAGTTTTATTCGCAGGAGTAGGGCTATCCATTAAAGCCGTAGCGGGCTTCCGCTGGGTCATAGTTGTATTCATCAAATTTTCCATTACTTAAATTGTTTTTCAATAAGGTTAGTCCTTGTGTTCCTTTTCTATTTTTCAAAAAATGAAGAGCTACTAAATCTTTTGTAGGAATATTCTTTTTCCCATAATATTCAAGGTGTAGTAATGAAGGCTGATGAACAACCATCACTACATCTGCAGCATGATATAACTGCTTAGACCCATGAATATCAGTTTTAGTAGGATAATGTAAAGAAGGGTTAGAAGGATCTAATCTTTTTTCGCTTTCTATTTTATCATTTAATTGTCCTAACAATAAATTCATTGTGTTGAACTCTTTTCTAATTTCAATGAATAGTTTTCCTATACCTGCTAGTGTTTCTATCTCATTCTCACCAGGCTCACTTTGAACTAGAAGAGTATGGTCAATTGAAACTACCAGGTTATCATCAGGAAATTTAGTTTTGAATTTAGATATGGTGTCATACATTTTATACCTTGTTGTTGGATTCTCAACAAAGAATAAAGGCATGTCTTTTAATTGTTTTAACTTTGATTTTACAAAGTCATACTGCTGTGGAGTTAGCTTAGTGAATGCTCCCAATAAATCTTGGTAGCTTATATCACAAGCAGAACTCATTCTTCTAAGCATTTCATCTGCAGCTGACATTTCAAAGCCAAAGTGTAAAACTCTAAAAGGTTTAACATACGACTGATTCAAAGTAGGGTCAAAGAAATCTTGTAAAATCATATTTAAAAAGAAACTTTTACCATGCCCTGAAGCACCCGCTAAGAAATAATTATTACCAAATCTAAATCCACCATTAAGGAGCCTATTAACCCCTAACCACCTTGTTTTTAAACAGTTTTGTTCAATTGACATACCATCTTTGATGATACTATCAGCTTCTTTTAAAACTGTTAGAATAGGTTTTATGATAGCGCCTTGGCTAAAAGATTTCTTCTCCTGGTAATTCATTCAGTCCTGCGTTTTCTCGTAATGCCATTTCTTCTTCAATGGTTTCCCATTGTTTAGATTCAAACCATTTTTGAATTCCCATGCTTACAAGTTTGTTATTAATAGCATATCTAAGAGCATTCATAACTCTTTTATGCGTGTCAATGCTGAATCCAACCTGCTTTTGATACACTTCTAAGAATAAATCCTTATTGGTATTTCTTGCAGAAAATCGTTTTCTATCTATATACAATAGTCTTGGGTATGTATCCCAAAACTCTTGAGCTGCTAATGTTGGATCTTCATTAAACAGGGTTTCAGAGAATTTATCAGTTATTACATAAGAATCAACATAGTATTCGCCTTCTTGATTAAGAGACATTACATATCCCTTTTCTTGCAAATCTTTTATTTCTTCTGATGTAAAGCCATCTCCATTTTGTACATATTCATACATTAAAGCATACTCTTTTAGATATGTTAGCCACAGGAATAAGAATTGGTTTGCTGTGACATCAAATCCAGTAAGAGTGCTTACATACTTTTTTAAATTACTGAACATATTTTATTGTTTTATTGGAGTTTTATATAATTCATATCTTCCATGAGAAACAACATCTTCAGGTTCATATGTACCAGACATATGTTGTTTTATTTCATCTATACTATTTACATATATGATGTTAGCATTTTTCCTCTGTCTATTGTGTAGCCAGCGTTCATCTTGCGTGTCTTTTACATATAAGTTAATAACCATAGAAATTTTATTCTCTTGGAAGCGAATAGCACGACCTGTACGTTGTAGGTCTTGCCTGGGAGTTGAAGTTCCGGAAGATATAATTGCCATTTCAATGCCAGTTACATCAAACCCTTCATCTAAAGCTTTTGCAGTGTTTAGAACACTTATTTTAGAACCTTTATCTTGAAATTCTTCTAGTTTTTTCTTCCGATTCTTTTTTGTCACTTTAGAATGATATTCAACGCTATTAGGTATACGTTTTGTGAGATCTTTAGCAAAATCAACTGTCTCACAAAATGTTATAGTTTTTAGCGGGAACTCCTTAGTTAGACTTATAACCATAGCAGTCTTAGAGGGAAGGTTATATAAAAACTTCTTCCTAGCCTGCATATTTCTATTAAAATTAACAGCATGTATCATTAACTCTTTTGGATCTCTTCCCCGTGCATAAGCATAGCTTTCTCTGTATGTTTCATTCTTCATACAGCTCATAGCACTAGAAAATTCATGATCAAATTGAGAGAAATGATAATGGAAATTAGAGTTGAGCTTTTCATACTCTTCATTTTCCTGTTTATTCATTGTTAAACCTAAATTAAAAACTAAAAACTTTGAAACATAATCGTTTGCAAGAGATTCTTTTAAGTCTACAGTGTCTAAAACAGGACAATATTGATGTAACAAATAATCTCGTTTGTCACTTCTTTCCATTGTTGCTGTTAATCCTAATATAAAATCATATGTTACTAAAGAGAATATTTTAATACTTTCTGTAGCAGCATAATTATGTATTTCGTCCAGTATTAATAGATTACAAGTTCTTTCCATTTTAATGGCAGTATTTATAACCAGGACTGTTACATTTTTTAAGTTATGAGTTTTAATTTGTTGATTCCATTGGTTTTGAAGATGTAAGGTAGGCACAACTACAAGGGTGGTTCTTTTTGGATGTCTTTTATTCATAGATCCAATTATAAGAACTGCCACGTATGTTTTACCAAACCCAGTAACAGCTTGCAAACTACCCCGACATGCTGATTTAATCCATTTATGGATGAAATCTTTTTGTCTTTTTAGTTTTGCCTTGTTTATCTTCATATTAATCAAATAAAGGCTCAGGTTGTAACACGCTGCCGTGAATATTAAGTACTTTAGGTTCTGCTTTTGCTACAAAATAATCATGTACATTAGCTTGTATCCTAAGCCCGTTAATATTAGTGTTCTTAAGCGATTCTGTTACATTGTTATATAGGTTCCAGAGATTCATGCTTTGAGTATCAACCATCTTAAAATTATCAGATGTTAGTATCTCATTCTTAACCACGGACAATTGTTGAATCCTTAGTAACTCTTCTTTATAAAATAATTCTCCTAATATATGAGCAATGCCATTTTCTGTTAGTTGGACTTTTTCCATTCTTCTCATTTCTCTTAGGGACTTATCTAAAGTAGGAGTTAAGCTTTTTACAGCACATTCAACTCTTTGATTGACGTGATCTAAAACATCACCGGTATGTCTACGCATATAAGTAACATCTCCTGATACCATACCATTAGAGCAGATTATAACCATAGCTCCAGCAGCTATTGCTACACTGGATGATTTATCATAAGAATTTCTAACTCCAAGCATCATTTGTAAGGGTCCTTTTCCTTTACCCACGCCTAGAAACCCAATCATAGCTTGACCATCGGCAAACATTTGGTATCGTTCTTTGATAATTGTAAGATTCTGTTCTTCTAAATTATTTGTCACCATACTCATTAGCTCTCTGTTTGATACTGTGGAGTAGGTTTTTGTGCTCTTGGGAGGTAACACTCCATAGAGATCGTGTCTGTTTTCTGTAATTTTCATTTATAAAAGAGTTTGTTGTATTATTAATTGTTTCCTTGCCTTCTAATAGGTCTTTTATTATTTGAAATACTCTAACTATTTCTGCTGATATTTCTATCTTTTGGTCTAGTGATAGTATTTCTTCTTCTTGAATCAGAAGGGTTTCTAAGCTACTGGAGTATTGATACCAATAGGCTTTTTTCTGATCAAGGTTCATGGTGTTGTAGGTTTTTATTTTTTCCAACATTTAGATATTTCTGTTTCTGCCTTAAGTAATCCGTTTTCTAGGATTCTTTCAGCGGCTTTTTCCATCATTTTTTGTAATAGTACTTTCCACCTCTGTGCGAAATCTTTGTGTACTATAGTATCAATCTGGTCATGGACTGTCATTACAAGCTTAACCGGAAGATCATTAAGAATGATTAATCTACGTATAAGAACTAAAGCAACTTTAGTCATGTCCGCACCAGTTCCCTGGATTGGAGTATTTTTGCTTTGCCTTTCAATACTGCTTTTTATACGAGCATCATCTAATTGGGGAGTCCATTCCTCAAACCATCTTATTCTTTCAAATGGTGGGAATGTTTTAACGTATCCATTGTTTACTCCAAACTTTCCTAGGTTGTTTAAGAATTGTCTAATTTTAGGAAAGGTAGCGAAGAACTTATTTATAATATTCTCAGCTGTTTGAAGTGACACACCAATAGTGTCGGATAGTTTTTGTGCCGACATGCCATATGCTAATCCAAAATTTACAGTCTTAGCATGTGTTCTTAATTTTTTATGTCCTGCACATGTACATACAGATTTATCTATGTAATAAGCACATCCTTCTTCTGCTGCATTCTTCCATTTTTTATCAAATACCAATGAAGCACATACTGAATGTAAATCTTGCCCACTGGTAAGAGCGTCAATCCATACAGGATCTTTAGAACCCGTAGCAATTATACATAACTCTTGAGATGAAAAATCGGAAGATGCAAATACCCAGTCACTATCATCACAAACAAAAGAATTCCTATAAGTATTAGTTGCAGGAATTTGATGCATGTTAGGACTAGAACTGGCTGCTCTTCCAGTGGATACAATCTGTTTAAAATTTGTATGCACTTTACCGTCTGAGCGTATGTATTTGGAGAATTTAGGTCCATATGAATTATAAAGCTTTTCTTTTTCTTTAAATGTAATATAAAGACCTATGATAGAATGAATGTTTTTTATTGTTTGTAGAACATCTGCATTTACTGAATCTAGTGAGGGTTCAAGTGTTTTAAACAGAGATAAAACCTGTTTTGGAGACGAGAAATTAAAATTGCTTTTCAATTGTCTTCTTAATTCTGTTTTTTCATCATCAAATAATGATAGAGTTATTGTAGGAGGGATAAAGCTTTTAAATTCTTCGTTAGATAATATGAAATCATATAATTTTTCTAAGATTTCATTTATTTCTTCTTTAACATCTTCTGCTACTTTATTCCATCTTGGTAAATCTATCTTTAATCCATTGAACTCCATATCAGCAAATGCCAATACAGCTTCGTTTTCAAGATTTAAAACACTTTTAAGATTGTACTCTTCTATTAATTTTATTTGAGCCTCTCTAATAGGCAGAAGATGAAACACATCATCAGCTGAGTATTTAACCTGCTGTAATGTAAAGTCACTCATGCTTTTATTAATAAACTCGCCTCGAACTTCTTTATCTATGTCTATTTTTAAATAGTTTAACACTAGATTCTTTAAACCCAAACTAAGGCGCTTACCACTACTAAGTAAGGCTTCTGCAAGCATAGTATCATAAACATTATCAATACGGCATCTGATATTTTGTTTAATAAACTTATAGTCAAACTTAGCGTTGTGGAGCACCTTGGTAATTTGGGAATCTTCTAGAATTATAGATAAGGGCTTCAATTCAATTGATTGAGCATCTATTACATATTGTCTCTCCTTGTCGCCTATCTGCACCAATAGTAATCTGTCGTCAACAAAACTCAGTCCTGTTGTTTCAGTATCTAATCCTAGAATCTTTTTACTTTTACAATATTCAATGCAGCCATCAAGTGATGACTCTACTTTAATCTCAGAAGAGAGTAATTTTGTTTGTTTTGTTATATATGTAATCATGCTTTTTCATTAAATTATAAATGGTTTATTTTACATTATAAATTATATTATAGACACTATTACCGTAATCTGAGAAATCGCTTTGGTTTATATTTATTTTTAAATAAGTAGAACTTCTAACCATTTCTAAAAAATCATTATCTTCTTCTATATATAATCCACCATTTTCTAAACCATAAATATTATCATAGGACATTATATCTCCTGAGTTTATTTTAACTCTTATTAATCCTTGAGATGTTTTATAAGTTATAGAGGCACTTGGTGGTTTTGAGTATTCATAAAGATTAATGATCATTCCCCCAGCTGAGTAATCAACAAACTTTGCAATAAAGTCGTCATTATTACTTGTAGCTGAATTAGAAAAGTTTCCGTTACAGAATATTACTCTTGCCGTTTCTCCTGTAGGATCTCCAAAGTCATCAGTTATATTAACTGTTTCCCAATAATCATAATTTAATTGTGCTTGTAATGAGAATGCGCCAACAAGCATAATGGCAATTACTAATAGTCTTTTCATTTTATTTATTTTAAAGAGTGTATTGTTGGAGAATTTGAATCTATAGGTATAGTAATAGCATATATATTATTTTCTCCACTTCCTTTTTCTACATAAGGTTTTATCCAGTTCAAGAAATCTTCTATTTCATTTTCTTCATTTGAAATGTTAGCTCTTGAGCTAAGAAGCCAAGTTTTATCTCTGGACTCCTTGGTTAATTTTGTTACAGGTTGACTTACTCCAAAGTAAGTACTGCTTCCCAATAAAGGGTTGTATTTCTTAACCTTAAAGTCAAGCTTATTTGGTTTGTCGTTTTCTCCAGTCAAATACTTTAGTGTTTCTATAACACTTTTGGGAGTATCCTTTTTAAGCTTGGCTCCAAAGATTAATTCGGTATAAGGTGTTTCCATATATCTAATTGAGTTTAATAGGTTTATTTTAATACTTAGTCATCTAGATTAATCGGCTGTCCTTCAAAGTCGTACCATATTTCCAAAGCTTTCAAAGCCTTTTTAAATCTTTCTAACATTAATACTTTGTCTATTGATCTACCTTCTTCTGAGGTTTTAATCTCTGTTCTAATTGTTATTTCGTTTAATTTTGCCATGTTTATTTCATTTAAGTGTAGTTCTACTATTTCATCCATATATTTAACAACATCATGTCCATTCATTTCAACATAAGAGTACTCCTCATCAGGAATAGAAGTACCATCATATTCTATACTTGAGGCTAGTGATATATTTTCTACAACAATACATTCATGCGTTAATTCCATGTCCTCACTCCAAAGAGAGCACCTCATATTATCCATAGTTTTAAATAATTCTCTTAATCGTAGTTTTAAATCAGAGTACATATATTTATAATCTGGATTTTCTTTTTCTACCATAATTCCTATTGTTTTGTATTAAATCTTATCACTTTTGATTCTCTTGTGGCTTCCCACTCACGTTCTTGATTGAGTTTTTCTTTATCCCAATTATATGTTTTAATAAGTTCTTCAAGTTTGTTCTCAAATTCTATTCTCATACCTTCTTCATCTATTACAACTTCCCCTTCACTTTCGCTGGGTATGAAGTAGTACTTTACTATTATTTCTTCTTTCCTCATTTTAATCTTCTTTCTTTTTAATTATATCCATTCTAATGTTTTTCTATCTATCTCAGCATTCTCTATTCTCCTATAATCACTCTCACTACCTGTTTGAATACCTGTTTGTATCTCCACATATAGAATTTCATCATCATAGTCATGCATATCTACAATAGCAAACCCACCATTCAGGTTCTTTAACCCCGAATCCCTCAACTCAATAATCTCTAAGTGTTGTAACTTCTTAGCTATTTTATTTAGTTCTATTTTCTTCATTTTAACCTTCTTTTAAATGTGTTTCTACTATTTTATCCCAGGTAACTACCAAGATGCTGTGTACTCAAAATATCCACCTTTTTCCTCTTTTAATACGGCGCTTATCACTTCTAGGGTTTCTTGGCAAGATTCGTAGTAATATTTATCATATTCCAAATTCCCGAAAAAGAACCCACCAACTGTGGGGAGGTGTTCGGCTGATGTTTCATCATCTTTATAGTGAAGAACAGTCTTTAGTTCTTTCACTAGATCTTCTAATATATGTCTCTCTACATACATTTTCAGCATCTCTTCATCGCCATCTGCGCAATTATCAATAAAGAACTTATGAATGTGATTAGCTTTTCGCCAATACATTACTTCTTCACGTATTTCTGTGATTCTTTTAGTTTCTATTTCATGACCATCTTCTCTTTCAATGGTTATGTTATACTTTTCTTCTTTAGTAGTGTGGTTCCAATTCTTTACACTTGTACTTTTATCTAAATACATATCTAATCCCATAATTTCTATTTGTTTTTGTT